>PDWI01001108.1_pt1 | contig 86677 bp, 54 predicted proteins | sample 1430891 | NCBI WGS metagenome assembly PDWI01 (sample SAMN01162508, study PRJNA174530) | Oral metagenome, whole genome shotgun sequencing project. | biome: Marine environment; feature: Marine mammal; material: Swab sample of the gingival sulcus; isolation source: swab sample of gingival sulcus... | reverse complement strand
GCATTTCCTGAACAATATGGACACCGTTGTCCTTGTTTCCAACTTAACCAAATTATACTATGTTCATGTCCTTTTGGGCATCTATACTTTAATTTAGTACTATTATTTTTGTAACTACTACTTAAAAGTTTATAACCTTCTAATTCAAAAGCGGATTTGACAAATTCATAAGTTAGTTTTTTCTTACCGTGGCACTGAAAACACCTGTTCCCATTTTTCCAGCTGTTCCAAACAACTTCACCATAATGTCCTTCTGGGCATTTATACCTTAGTTTGGTTTTGTTATTGATATACTTAGTGGATAACAAAACGTAGCCCTCTTTTTCAAAAGAAGCTTTAATGTCCTCAATTTTTGGTTTAACCGCTCCAAAACAATAAAAACACCTCTGGCCATTTTTCCAATCAGGCCATCTTATCGAATGCCGGTGGCCCTTATCGCAAATATATTTTAGTTTAGTTTTGCCGTTGATATATTTCTTCGATAATAGTTTATAACCTTCTTTTGCAAAAGATGCTTTAACCTGTTCTAATGTTGTTTTGATATTACCAGAACAGTAAGGACACCTGGTCCCCTTTTTCCAGTTTTCCCAAGTAGTTAAGTGTTCATGTCCCTTAGAACATCTGTATTTTAATTTAGTTTTGTAATTAACATATTTTTTCGATAATATCTCATAACCTTCATCTTCAAAAGCCTTTTTAATAGAATCAAGTGTTAATCTTCTACCCACAAAAACCTTCCGAATCATGCATAGCTTTATAAATTTTATCCACTATTAATTTCTTAGTGACCTTTTCATTGTAATTAATACGTATAAATAAATACCCATTTCTCTCCGCCCAAATTCGTTTCAAGTTATCCCTTTCTTTCTGCTGTAGAAAAGTCTCTTTGTCCTGGTGAAAATGCTTAACAAATTTAGTATGTTGACGGCCTTGAACCTCAACAAAAAGATTAATACTTTTCACATAAAAATCAAAAAACAATCTACGGCCTTGAAAATTAACATAATACTCACAAACAACCTGCGCAAAAGGACGGCTAGGAAACATTTCAAGCAGAATAGATTGGACCTGGGTTGCCATGTTGCTCATAACTATTCTTTAATCCAGTCATTTCTATAACGATTTCTCGAACTTTATTGAACAATTCTTTATTATTACGAAGTTCTTCAACAGCGTTAATCTCGCCTTGAGCAAAGTTTTTTCCATCATATTTAAACCAAGCACCGGCCTTTTCAACTATATCGAGACTAACTGAAAGATTTAACACTTCGTTTACATAATCATAACCTTTCCCATACAAAAGATTAATTTCTGCTTTTTTAAAAGGCTCTCCTAACTTATTTTTAACTATCTCAAAAACGGAGGTATGCCCGACAACATCGCCCGTAATTGGATCAACAATTCTTCTTGCCTTTGATTCTGGACCACGAACACTAATTCTACCAGAAGCCCAAAAACCAAGGGACTCTCCTCCAGTTGTAGTAGTTAAATCACCATAACCACCAATTTTATTTCTAGTTTGGTTAACAAAAATTAAAAGAGTATTATTTTCTGCCGCTTGTGGGGTTATTTTACGTAATGCTTTACTCATAAGTCTTGCCTGCAAAGCAACGGTATCTTTGGTTATATCGTCTGTAGCTTCCTTTAAGGGTATTAAGGAACTCACAGAATCCACAACAATGACAGAAAACTCTCCAGTTTGGATCAGCCTTTCACAAATATCTAAATTTGGTTCTCCACCAAAAGCTTTAATAAGTAAAAGCTCGTTAGGGTCAACGCCATAGCTCTCAAAAAGCCTGGGGTCAACGCTTTGTTCTGCATCTAAATAGGCAGATCTAAGCCCACGCCTCTGGGCCTGTATTGCCACATGTACCCCCAATGTACTCTTACCACTACTGTTAGGTCCATATACTTCATAAACCCTTCCTAAAGCCATTCCTCCACGCCCTAGAGCTAAATCTAAACCTAATGATCCAGTACTTATAGTCTGTATTGCATCAGTAGACATTTCAGCCATGGTATTGATGACATTACCATATTTCTTTTGTATTGTCTTTAATATTAAATCTGAGGCAGGAGACGCTTTTTTAGTTTCCTTAATCTCTTCTACCTCGTCAGTTTTTTTCTTTACTTTCTTAGCCATCTGCTTACTCCAATTTGTTTGTTAATTCTTCCAGATCTTCCCATCCATACTTAATATCATTTTCCTTGGCATATTCTTCTGCCTCCTTGTCAGCAGACATTACTAATACTTCAGGGTCATTTAAATCATTATTAATACTGTTTATTATTTGTTCCGTTATCCAGCCCATTTTATCTTGACCAAAAACCGATCTAAAGCCAACTAAAACATGTGTGTTTATATTTAATTTTTCTTCTAAATCGAAAAGCCTTTCGATCATCTTTACCGCAAAATTAATGGACTCTTTATAATCATACCCCAGATCGTCTTGGATCTTTTTAATTAATGCTTTTGCAATAGCCATATCTGGACCAAAAGATCTGAAAGGAATAATTGAATCGTTTTTTCTCCACCTAAGAACATTATAATAATGGTTTACTAAATCGGAAATATTATCTATGCTTTTAGTGTTTTTTGGTATTTGTTTAATTATATAATCATGTTTCTTTAATAACTCTATACAATTTCTTAAAACTGATGAAAATAAAGTATTTGTTGGTTGTAAAAAATTTCCCCCCTTGAGGTTTTCTATAGACTCATAAAGAGGTTCAATCTCCTCTAAAAGCTGTTTCTTTTTATTATGCATCTGTTTCTTTTTATTATGCATTATTATCTCCTAGTTAAACAAATCAAGAAAGACTTATGCTTTTCTATTTGATTAGACTCTACTGTAACTCCTTTTATTTTATTTGATATTTTTATTGTTACAAGATCACTGTTCATACTTCTAAGTGTATTTAGAAAATCTCTACCATCAACATCGACACTAAATTCTAAACTTTTTTCCATTTCTGGGTATTCAAAAACGGAACTTTCTGTTTTTATTGTAAGAACATTATCATTCTGTTCTATGGTTAATCTGTTATGATCTTCTGGATGCCAACTTGTTTCCATTGAAGAAAGACCATCAAGGATAGATATACGATCTACTTCAAAATCAATATCAAAATCACTGAAGACTACTTGATACTGTGGATACTCTTTGTACATAGTACTTCTTGCCCAATAAATTATATTATCATATGATAGTATATTTTTGGTTTTACTTAGTTCAAAGAAGAATTGAGTATCGTCAATAGAGAGCCTTCTTAGCCCGGAGAGAAATTCATGAGAAAGGAAATATTCACCATCCTCCAAAGCACTATCATTAGCAACTACATAATCAGACACCACTGATCCATTAGTACTTGTAAAATAGATATTTCCATCATCAATAAAAAGACGCAGCCCTCGAACGAAATCTTGTAAACTGTTTATATCAATAGCATGTATACTTTTGTCAATAGCTGCTTTGATTGTGTTTGAGTTTAATATTAAATTAGGAGATTCAGGAGTAATCTCGCTGATAAATGACGAAGGTTTTTGGGTTTCTAAATTAAGAGTTCCTCTATTTACTTTACCATTTTGATTATATATTCTTACACTTATCCTTAGTTTAGTATCATTTAATTTGAAATTAAATTTCTTTACCCCAACCTCTCCATCCCATGGGGAAAATGTCATAATAAATGTTTTTATTTTACTAAAAATAACAGAAGTTTTTCCCGGAGTTTTTACTTCGGCAGGAAACCTGCATGACAGTCCTGAATTACCATTGTTTGATAAAAACAAAACTTCATCATTTTCTGCTTGTATAACAATTTGCCCCTCATAATCACTTGTGTTTTGCTTTGCAGTAACAGTAAGCAATTTTATTGCCTGCTGAGCACTTTCCGACTTTAAAGAGAATTCCATGTTTGCCTCATACATTGTTAAAGTTAATTATGTTAAATATTATAGTGTTGATCCTTATTGGTCCAACCTATAAATTCCACCAACGAAATATAATATAATGCATAGAAATTATTTGTCAAGTAAAAATTTATTTTTTCACAAAACCACAGCAACAACCTTACGTATAATAACTCATAATTTCGACTTGTCAAGTACTAAACAGAAACTATTGCTGCATTTAATTTTCTATTTGTCTTATATTTTATTTTTGTATAAATAGAGGCATTAAGATCTTTCTCTTTTCTTTCTTCTACGGTTATTTCACCTGTTAAGTCTTTTTCTCTATAAGCTGTTACTCTATCTATCATATCTCTTATTGCTGCATCTATGGACGCGTAGTTTTTAAGGTTAAATATGTATTTTCTATTTAGTTTAGATTTTTCTATGCCGGCGGGCAAATTTGTTAAATTAAACCCATCAACTTGGATAACCCATTGGTCGTTAATAAATTCTCTATAAACATTTTGATTCCCGGAAAAATAATAGTAACTTCTAACATGTTGATCAAAAGTTATTTCAACATAACGTCTCCATTCCTCATAACCATTATGATTTAGTTTTAGAGTAACTAACTTTTCTCTTAGCCCGCCGGGTTCATGAGACATTGGGGAATAAGCACGAACAAACGCCCTGAGATCTTTTTCAAATGGGTTGCCTATAATTGATGCATTAAGATCCAATTCAGGTCTGGTTCCTTTACCGAACATACTTAGTTCTAAAGAATCAAGTTCACAATACTTTATTTCGCTGGGTATATTAAGCCCTAAAGTAGTTGAGTATTGAGGATGATTAAAAGCACTTACAGTTATAAAATCTTGCTCATAATAATCATAAGTGTTTAAGTATGCTTTTAAATCTCTTATATTATCTCCAGATTCGCCAAAAACTGTAGCGTTTAAGGCACTACCATGCATAACATTAATGTTTAATGAGAGGTCTTTGTACGAACTATTAAAACATAAAGGATTAACTGTTGCTGAAAGGTCTTTAGCCTCTAAATACGAAAGGGTTAATATTGTTCTAACATAAACAACTTTAGGATGGATTATAGCCCATAAACCAGAAGATCCCCCTACTGGATTAATCATTGCATTAAGATCTAAAGGCTGAATAAGCTTTACATTTGCTGAAAGATCCTTCCAGCGTAGTTTAGAGATTATAGCTTGTAGATCTTTTGTAGCACTTATATCCAAAAACCCATTAATTGTTGCTTTAAGATCTAAGGGGTCTATGGAATTGATAATGGCACTTAAATCATTGGGACTTCTTTTATATGCTATTTTAGCATATAGGTCTTTTTTACCCCAGCCCTTTAATGTGGCTTTTAAATCGATGGGGGATACTGGGGCTATGTTTGCTAATAAATACTTAATATAATTAGCTTTTACGTTTGCATGTAAATCTAAATGCCCTAAAAATTTTACGGTTGCATTTAAATATTCTATTACCCAACTATGTATATTAGTGGATAAATCTTCGTGTACACTATTCCAAATTTTAAATATACTTAAGCCTAAATCACTGTGCCCAGGAAAATTAGCTCTTATATATCCATGTAGAGTTTCTTCAGCGGAATCAACGTATTTCAGATATGCATTTAAATCTTCTTTATTTTGCCTACTCCAGCCACGAATAGAAGAAGATAATTCTTTAAACCCCGGCAAACAAGGTCTTAAATAGACATCTAAATCCGATGTGGATGTTATAAGGCTATTAATATAGCCAATCAGATCATACTCGGTTTCTAAAGACCAACCTTTAATTCTTGCTTTAAGATCTGTTCTTTCAAGAGCCTTACCAACCAAGAAAGCATTTAAATCAAATACACTAGAAATCGTAGGCCTTATATAACCAATTAAATCTTTAGTTATTAAATAACCTTGTACAGATGCTGAAAGATCCCTTATGCCTGAATAAATACAATCTTGCTTTATTATCTGAACACCGTTTTGATTATATCCTATGACATAGGTCTTACATGATTTTAAGTAATACCTTTCTAACTGCATCGCGTTTATGGATACACCAAGACCACTTAAACCGCTTCCAGATCTTAAACGTATATCATCCAGAGAAATGTCTGAATAGCCTAAAGGTCCAAAATCGAGGAAATTTTTTTCATTATTTGATCCTTCCCCCATCAACTATTTCCCCTTAATTAAGAACATTAATATCCTGAATATCTGAATGATCTAATAACTCACCATCATGATTGTTTTCTAATGTAGTAATATACTGATAAACAAATTTTCTTTCTAAATCAATAACGAAAAATTTACCCGAATTGAAAAAATAAATTTTTCCTTTAGTTTGAGAACTGAAACTATCTGCCACCAGCCCATCAAAATAGTTTGAAAGTACAATGGGAATAATATTATAACGTCTACTAAAATATTTCTTACCAGCACTGATTTTATATTTGTCTACAGGATTACGGTAGACCAACATTTTGCAAGAATATATTGTCATATTATTTCTCCATTAATATCGACCACTCTACTAATTCTATGGGATTATTAATAATTTCTTTATGATATATTTTATGTTTTTTTAAACCACTCTCGTTAATATAAAAATCTGCTTCTTTAAAAAAAGGATGTGCATCTCTTAAAAATTTATTCTCTTCAACATCAGACATGGTTGCTATTTTACAAGAATGTATAGCCATTTTATAAAACCCTCATAGCAAACCTTCTACCACCAACTTCTGGAGACATGGCATAAACCGCCTCGCTTATTAAATATCCAACACTTCCACTTATAGTTGGGCTATATCCTGAACTTACTGTCAGAGTATCCTGGGTATTTGAAACTATACGCCTAAAGCTTTCAGCATGGTCCCCATCAGCAGGCATAAAACACAATCCTTTAAGAGAATCAACGATCCAATTTTTATTACTATCTGTTATTACTGTTGAAGTAGAAGAACTTACAGAACCACTATCTATCTCATTAATACAATATAATTCTCCATCATTAGTGCCATCTGTCCATTTTATATAAGAACTCTGCCCAATTGTACCCCAATCTTCTTCAAAAAAAACAAACGGCTTTAAAAATTTTTCCCCATTATTATACAAGTTTATTAGAGTTTCATCATTTACTGTTCCACGATGAAGTCTAATCAAACTATAACCATTAAACACATCGGTAGAATAACTATCATAATTTAAAGGTATACCATAAGGACCATAACCATCTGAAGATAAATTAGAATCAGTACCTAATATAAACCAATTAAAAGGCATAACACCAATACAAGTACCAGAACCAGTAGGATATATCAAAGATCCTAACGTTATTTTATCATGTTCATGATCAATACTGGTTATAGTTGATTTTTGAATTTGTCCCCCTGGACCAACAACTCTATATAATACACCAGCCCTTAAATTGGCAGCATCCCCTTCTTCAAGTTGAACAGTAATAGAAGCACCATCAGGAACGTCCTCAGCAAAAGCACCTACCGAATCACATAATAAATCATCCACTACCGAAATAAGTACCCTTCTAGTTCTACTATTGCTAGAAGTAGTATTGGTTACCATAAAAAATTCTTTATTCCCACAAAGACTTATTGTATTTTCTGCACCTTGTCTGCAACAAATACTTGAACCTCTGTAGTGATAATAGTCTATACGGCCTGAATTTAAATACCCATAACATTCCATAGTTGATTGATCTGCATGAACGATTAAGTCCACCATCATTACATTATGGCCATTACCATTCTGGTATCTAAAACGTACATAACAAGGCAATCTTTTATTATTATGTCTTTGTGATTTTATAATAACATATTGATGTGGAGATGTATCTATTTGATCTACCCAAACTTCCCAACCTAATTGTGTACAATTATCTCTTATGTATTCAACACATTGTTTTCCAGTTATTGGTCCAGAAACAGGAATATTTACTATTTCATCCATTTTAAAACTAATCCTCCATAAAATATATATCTAATATTTTTGATTCTTCATCATAAACATAAATTCCACTTGAAGTTGTTAGGAATATTGTGTTTTGTTTTTTATTTTTAGTTGTGTTTTCTGTTATAAATAAATCGTTTAGGGTTACTTCCCATTCTAAAAATGATTTTTTAGGCACATATTTTTCCCCCGGCCGATCCCAATTGCATGAGTACGGGCTATGCTTACATAAGGCATACCCAGGGGTATTTTCTAAATAGTATACTTCCTTTTTAGATGTTAAAAAACTTTTAAATATTCCAGAAGCTGTTGTTGATCCTTTAAATTCTTTCCCCCGGGCCATCCCGATAATATCCATACCTATATCTGTAACTACAGCCAAATCATTACCATTAATTGAAAGGGATCTTATATTATTTGAACTTGGCAAATATAACGAATTTAAAGAATAAATATAAGAACTTATATCACCAGTGGAAACATCAACTTTATCAAAACAAAAAATGCCAGAGTTGTTTGTGCCCATATAAATGGTTTCATCATTGCCGGCAATTGAATTAAAACCACCAGTACGAATTCCAGAACAAACAGGTAATTCACTAACAATATCAATTATTTCTATTCCGGTAGATGTAGCTGCATAAGTATAGTTATTATCTGAGTGTATTTCATATAAAATGGCCACTATTCATCCCTTCTTGTCCACCAACATCTTAAACTTGAAGTGTAGTCTTTACTTTCTATCTCTTCAGGCAACCTTGTTTTAACATATAAATTTCTTGATTGGCCTGGGTAAATATCTGGAATCTTTACAGATTTGGAAAAATAAATTGAATTTAATTCTGGGTATGCAAAACTTCCCTCATAACTATTAAGCTTAAATTTCATTTGATAATATTTACGACCAGAAAAATATGAATCATCCATCCTAACTTCAGACCAATTATCTACATTTTTACCCCAAACAGGATCATCTAACATATCTATAAAATAGTGCTTTTTATCTTTAGCTAAATTATAATAATTAGAATGAAATATATCTCCACAGTGCGATAAAGAATCATAAGAATTATTATCCCACTCATAAACTAAATTACAATCATTATCTATTTGGTATACTTTTTTACCTAGATCTGAATAAGCAATTAATCCATTAATATAAGAACTTATACCAGACACTAAATTTAAAGAAATACTTCCTATAATATAAGAGTCTTCTCTCATTCTTATAATGGTTCCATTTTTTAGTAAAATCCAATAAATAACTTTATCTGTTAAAGTATACGACTCTTTTATTGTTTCTATGTCATAGACCGTTTGTACTTTACAAGCAGAAATTTCTTCGCCGGTGGCAGAAAATCTATATACTTTATTCTCTGCATCATCAACAACAGAACATCCCCCATCTTCAAGAGCACATAACTTAGTAGGGTTTTTTAATGGTATTGAAATAGATACATTACCATCTTTATCAGTACATTCTAACCTTCTGCTATTTCTATTGGTAAACCAACAACTGCTTGATTTTGTACTTGCAGAAATACAATTTATAAAATCCGCTCCTTCTATATTTATACCTTCTACATAATCGTAAGTCATATTGTAATTAAAGTAATATAACCTTGAACCATTATAAAACCAAGTAGTTCCTAAACTATCTATAGAAATCTTGTTTAAGTAAAAATCACTTGACGGAGGACTAAAAAATCTTTCAAAATCACAATGATATTTAACCCTATTTTCCTCCAAACTATATCTACAAAAAGATCCCATACCACTATTATAAATATTATATAAATAAATAATAAGATCCTTATTTGAATTATCAAAAAGAACAGTTTTTATTGTCGAAACATGGGGGTTCTGACTAAAAGGCTCTTTTGTATTATCAATTTGCTTGAATCCAGTATAGGCCTTATCAAATAGATCAAACTCTAATATTGTAAAATTATCACTATCTGGCTTATAAGCAACATATGTTTTACCAAAATCAACTGGGGGTGTATCAAAACCACGTACCATGACAGAATTATGCCCACCTAATTCACCATAAGTTATAGACGTTCCACTGGGACAAGTTCTTTCTGCATGAAAGAAAGCAGGCCCTGCTTCATCCCCAACATGAAAAATAGGAGACGTGTAAGTCCCTGATAGATCAACATTAAATCCCGTACCTAAACAAAAATGATATACTTCTTGAGCATACCCTCCAGAAACAAGAACTCCTACTCTTCCACCAACCATAGGGTAACAAAATACATGACTAGATTTATACCTACTGGGGTTTGAGTAATATTCAGAAATTCTTTGAGAATAAGGCATAGTAACAAAATAAGTTTCTCCAGTTCTCATATTTAAAATTTCTACGTCATATTCATGATCGTACCCAACAAAAACCATAAAATCATAATAGTAAGAAATACAATGATTATCTATAAATTTTCTACCAAGAATGTCTTTTGACCAATAATCGCCAGAAACATGGTAACATTGTATGCCTCCACCAATGTGTAAAACATCTCCTTCACCACAATCTAAATAAATTAAATCTCTTTCAAGATTATAAGACATTGAGCATCTGAACAGTTCATTTCCATTATGTATACCATCAGTAAAATCACTATTTAAAGCACTCCAAGAATTTGAAGAGATATCATATACATGAAATTTTTCAACAGGAGTACTATCATCACGAAGAGTAGCACAATAAATTAAATTATTTTTATCTGAGCAAATACCTTGGGACAATTTATTTGGCAAAGAACCATTTGGGCAAGAAGCTAAAGGATGAAAAGTCAAATCTCCGGTAGTTATATTAATCCTACCAAAATCACCGTTCAAATTAAGAAGTATATACCCATAATCACCAATTATGACCATACAAGTGTATCTTCCAAAACCACTAAGGCTACCGTTAATAGCGCCTACATTATTGAATCCTGTTTCACCTGGTAATGACTTAAGTAAATATAATGAAGAAAATCCACGTATAGTGCCAAGAGTATAAACAACACCGTCCTCTTTATAGTCCATAGCTGTTTCGCTTAAACCAAAATGTCTAAAAGTCCATAAGTGTAAATCAATTGGGTATGTGTTTCTAATTTCTGAATCGACATTTTTGTATGACAATAAAACAACACTTGTTCCATCTTCTGACATTGAAGTATTATAAAATTCACCCATATCAAACTTATATTTTGCATCTGTTGGTAACCCTACTCCAGCCCCGGCATCCTCCGGCCCATAATAGGGCCCTTCTACTGAATTTGATAATAAAAGATATTTTGATAAATCACCTGATCCAGGATCAACAGAAACATAAGCAGTTGCAGGTCTACTATCAGTAGAGTTGTTATAAACTGGTATAATAGAATAAGCATCCTCCGGGTTTAATCTTTTTTCTACCATAGACCCATCAAGACCAAAAGCTACAGAAACATCGTCATTATATATAACAACCTCATTAAGGGTTGCATTAATGTTTGAAATTACTATCCTTAAACTACTCGGGGCAAAAACAGTTTCACTATTAACTAAATAAAACGAGTCTGCATCAAAAGATTTGCCGGCCAAAACATAAACTTCCGAATCATAATTTTTATAATAAAAATCTATATGGTTGAGTACATCATCAGGACCTAAAGTAGTATCTAAATTTATATGTACTCTATCAAGTCTTATATCCCTATTTGTATCTGCCTGTAAATACAATACATCTGTGGTTGAAAGAACTACTCCAGAGGAAGTAGTATTACCATCATAGAGAGAAAACAGTTCTTCATTAGTTAGTTCTACTGTCCCTGTTCCACCAGAAGTTAACGATCTAAAAAAATAATCTTTTATTAAATTGTATTGTGCCATTAAGCTAAGCTCCTAAACTATTACCTGCCAGTCTAATTCTAATGACCCTGAATCAGATATTCTATTTTCATTACGTTTATCTATTTTAGTATAAAGTTTTACTTTTTCCCCCGGGTCAACTTCAATATACTCTAAAGGTAATTCCTCTGAGTTGTAATCATAAAAAGTAATACCATCTTTAGATATCATTATTGGGGCATTCTCTTGCCCTACATCTGGAACATCATCATATGTACTTAAAATAAAATCATTTTTACAATAATTATATACTTTTAGATTACTAAATATAGCAGATCCAAATTCATCATTATTGTTTGCTAATATGGTACTGCCTCCTCCTAAACGAAGTATAGAAGAGTTTATATCTGAAACTTCCCATTTTGTCTTTGAAGAAACAACTAAAGTATTATTTATGTACAACCTTAATGTATCTCCATTATCTGTCATATCTCCTTGATTACTCCAAACAAGTGCAATATGAAAAGATTCATCAATGGAAAAAGAAAATCCACTTAAGTCATACTCATAAGGGCTAACTTCAACTATTCCAAAATCTCTTTTAGCCCCGCCAAATCCTATCTCAAACCACCCGGACGATTTTATAGTTAAACAAATTATATCATTAAATGTATTAGTTAAAGTAAATAAAACTCTGGAATTCGTATTACTAAATATATCTACCCCGGAAGTATCAGCATAAAGCTTGGTCCAAAATTCAATAGTTCCAGCGTATAAAGAAACACCTGCGACCGGTATTTCTGCATAATCTTTACAGGTTAAACATAACCCGTGCTTTCCATCTACAACTTCATCATCACAAAAATTTCTTTTTATTTTGAAACCATTTAATAACATATAAAATGGAAGCCCTTTGCCTTTATAAACAATACCAAAAGAGGTAAACAAGTTATCACTAAAATCTAATTTTTTATCTAAATAAGTACTTCCACCTATTCTTAATGGAGCAGTATATGTAAAATCATCAAATTTAAGGCTTATATGGTTCCACCCTGTTTTTAAATCTAAGTACTTAAAGTCCCATAAATAATAAGCCTGTTTAGCGGACTTACTTACGTGGTTTTCATTTTCATCTATAAAAGTTGCTCCGTGGCCTCCTGAAAAAGATCCAAAACTAAAACCGCCCTCATCTATATACAGGTTATCTAAATCGGAGATGTACCACCAAAAATCCAAAGAATCTTTAATCGACCAATCTTCATCCCAGCCAAAATGATCTCCTTCCATAAACCATACTCTGTCAACCCCCGAAGATGTTGGGTAATCAATTTTTAATGAATACCTGCCAACCATAGTCTGGCTATGTTCCCTGGATATGTTACTTATTACTGAACCCCAAAACCATGGGTAATCAGTTGGTCTATACTCTACTTCTGAATAAGTTCTTATACGATTTAAGTACCTTATTCCAAAATCAGCTGGGTCATTTGTATAAGAATATCTTGAAGCAGTATCACATTTTACAGATAACCACCTGGTATTTGAAACACTTTTCACTATATTTATTTGTCTAACACCCCACTTAGATCCATCACCAGAATCTAAACGAGTAATATATAAGTTATAAAAACCAGTTTCTTCTATGTTTATATAATTAACTTGATCAGCCCAGCCTGATCCAATATAATTATTGGTGAAGCTTACGCTGCATTTCCCATCTAAGTTAAATGTTAAATAACCCTCTTCCTTAATATTTAATGTGCTCCAAAGTAATTTATAATTACCTTTTGGAATATAAACAGAGTTCTCTACAAAAAGTTCTTGAGCAATAGCACTATTATCCAAAATATCTTCAGTATATGAATAAACAACAACATCCCCAGAAGAGGGTATAAAAGAAACCTCATTGGGAAAATCAACACTTTCATCAGAATAACTAAAGAACTCTTCCTCATCATACCAAGGTAATGCATAATTACCATTAATGGTTTCTTTGAGTGTTATTAACTCATGGGAGGATAATGGAAATGCCTCTCTAAGGTCTATACAAACAACAGGATGATCCTCACTATTTACAGCAACACTTCCTGTATTGGTCCATATTTCAAACTCTCGTACAAAACCTCCAGTTATTAAAATAGGATTTCCAGTTTCATCGTCATAATAATAATTATTTCCTTCTATAGTATAGTCAATTATTTCCAAAATAATATATTTCAATTCTATAGGAATGTCTAAAACATGTTCACGGTATAATTTATCATTATTAACTATATGAAATAATTCAGAATATTCATCATCATTGGTTAATCTTCCATATATTTTGTACTCTTTGTTTTTAAAAACATAGTTATTATTTTCTGGAGCATGGGTTATCTTAAAGGTACTAATACTATAAGAGTCATCTAACTCTAACTCTAAAATTGGATTACTCTCTCCTTCAGGGCTTTTAAACCCCCAAGAGTTTTCATACCCTTCTAAATTACTATCCCCCTGTAAACAGTTATACGGGCCGAAATCACCAAAATAATTATAGTTTGTGTGTGTTTCTTGTAAATCTATTATGAACCTATCTTCTACATCAAAAGCAATATGCATTGGTAAAATACCAATAAACACATTAAATAAAGGCATTGAGTAATCCCCATAGATTAAAGAGGTAACCTCATCAGATGACACGAAAATACCTATATCTTTAACTCCACAACCTAAATCTTCCCCAAACGAATGTCCATTTTGAACACTGATTTTTGATACAACTACAGGATCATCTAACACACATACAACTCTAATTTTCATCCCAGCTGAATAACTTGCTGCATAACTCGAATCATACACATTCCCTGTGTTGGGGGTATCAACATCAAAAATATTTTCTACTTTAGATGTATTAATGGTTGCGTTACTGGAATAAGCTCTGAAATTACCGTTCTGTAGTTTATCGTATTTTATTAAATCAATTCGATCTGAATTCTGATCAAAAATTTCTATTGATGTTAAAGCAACAACAACCCCCTCATAGTTACTTCCAATATCAACTATAATAGATTTAACATTTTGTAATTGAGCAGCATCTCCTTCATATACTTTAGCTTTAGGAGAAACGTTTATTGAATAAGCATAATTAGTTAATGAGTTACCTAATGAGCCCCACTCACAATTATGACCTCCGTTTTTCCTGTAAGCCTTTGAAATATCAGGGTAAACATCTAATTTTTGTATTGCTTTTTCAGTACTTTCGCCAAATCTTATAGGAATTCTTATCCATCTCGCATCTACATTAGAGTTCATTACATAGGGCTTCCATAGTATACGAGACATTAATTTTTCAAGATCGGTTTTCTCTTTATAAAAAACACTTGTTACTTCATTATATTTTTTTTGTTTTATTATTACTATACCACAACCACCAGATCCTGAAGGCCCAGTAATATGATCACCGGATCCCCCTCCTCCAGACCCTGTTCCATCTATACCAGAAGTAGCGTTTAAACTATAAGTTGCTCCTCTACCGCCTATACCAGATCCTCCTTGACCGGAGTTATTTCTATCTACATGAGTTGCTCCTCCGCCGCCGCCGGCATAATGTACTAAATTTCCAGATATATCAAAAAGTAAACCATTACCGCCTCTACCTCCTCTATCATAGGTTGCATTATATCCAGGACCTCCTGCTCCTCCGCCGCCACCAGAGGCTGCAAAAATACTTGATGAATATGTATTACTTTTACCTCCAGAATTTCCTTGTCCTTCTACACCATTACATCCAAAGTATGAAGTAGAATTATAAATACCAACAGCTCCACCACCAGATCCTCCTTGAGAACACGCTTGGTTTAATGGGTCTAACATTCCTCCCCCACCGCCTCCTCCAAAAGCTACGTGGCCGAAAGCTTCAGAATTTTCCCCATTAGCTCCGTTACCTTGGGTAGAAGTACCATCTCCGCCAGCGCCAACAACAATTGTATATTGTGAACCTTTAGTAAATTCAACATCTTCTAAATATATTAAACCACCAGCACCGCCGCCTCCACCTTTATTGTTGTTTATACCATAACCACCAGCACCGCCGCCTCCAACTATTAAAACATCTATACTGACATTGTCTTCAGAGGGTGATGTCCAAATAAATGTGCCTGGGGAATTAAAAGTAAAGACCTCAACTTCTTCAACCTGCCCAACAACCCCTTCCTCCTCTTCGCTAAGTTCTTCAGCATAGCTTACCTCAACATCAAATAAATTTAATAAGTTATCAAAATCACCGACATTACGTATAAAATCTATGGAGTAAATATCATCAAAATCTACAACAAAATAATTATCATAATAGTTATTTTCTATAGTAAGTTTAGAAGGTAACTGCCCTAAAATCGGCATTATTTCACACACACTTATTTCTTTAGTACTGGTAGTTGGGATATAATCGAAAGATTTTATTCTAAACCAAGAGGCATACACACTCACAAACCCAATAAAAAAGAAAAGTGTTTCTCCACTTGAATCTTTGTATTCAATACTATTATTAAGTGGACAAATAAAAGTCCAATCACCATCAACCCCATCTGTAGAATTAATAGAGTACTCTAAATATAAGTACTCTAAGGACAAAACACAATATTGTCCAGCACAATAACTAAAACTGATCCCGGAAATATATCGAAAACCTCCTAAATCTAAAGTAAGATGGACACCGTTAGCTCCCGAACCATAATACACACTATTATCAAAATATAAATCACTATCCCTATCTTCAATACTGTAATAGTAACTTGGACTATTTCCTTTTCTTCTATAAAAATTATACTCTAACTTAGTACTATCAAAAAATTCAAACAACATTAAATGATCTATAGTAAAAGAGTAGACATCAGTACTTGACTCTAAATTAGGAGCATATAAACAATAGTACCTATAAGGCTTTAAAGAATTTAATTTTATTTTATTATACTGATCAGGAACTGGGTTATTATGTATAGCCAAAAGATCCTTTACCTTGGTGTTCCAGTCTGGGTTTATATCATTAGACCCATAAACGTAGATAACTGGAGGAAAATCATATTTTGTGTGATATACTCCCTGTATAGTAGATCTATAAAAAAACCAAATCGAATGAATTTCAATTAAATTTCCATCCCCAAAATCATAAGACAACCACATAGGTAATTGATCATCATGCCAAAAAAGATTTCTATGCTGTTCCGCATAAATTCTTTCAGAAGCTAAGTACGGGTACTGAACTGTATAGGATGAGTAATAACGTCTCCTGGAATAACCAGAGTACTCATACATTGAGTGATTATTATAAGAGTACCTTAACTTGGTAGTATTTCTTGCCCAAACCGAATAGTTATAATCTGAGTCATTGGAAATTTTTATAACAGAATAAGAAACCCCTTTACCTATTGTTGAAATCTGTATAGCGTTTAAAGGAACAGAAGAAGAAAACCCAAAAACAACAGACTCATATCTGCTTATTACTGGTAATGCCTCTACATTAAAAGAAGAAACTCCAATTTTTAGTACTTCATCAGTCCGAGGAATTATATTTGGACCTGTTCCGCTTATGGTTATAAGCTCATCATCAACAACATCTGAGTAAACATGTTCTTTAATTTCACCATCATATATTAAAGACGCTCCTGATATAGTAGTATTAAAAGTATCATCTACATAAACTTCATCAGTTACGTATATTTTTATATCTTTAACTCCTCTATTAGTGGCTGTACCTGATTTATGATAGTTGTTTATAACGATCTCATTAAAATCAATTAAATCAGAAAAAACACAAATTAAACGTGCGCCTGCAACATTGGATTCAGTCACCCAAGAACAATAATCATCTCCACCAACCTTAGATAAGCTTGTGTTAAACGCATAAATTGGATAATATCTCGTAGAAAAAATTGAACTTGTAAAACAAGAAACATTATCATTATTGATCTCAATTTGTTGTCCGTAAAAATCAAAGAATTCGACGGATCTTATTCCTAACAGATTACCGCCCCACGTATTAAAACAATCGAAAATAACAGTTCTAACATTTTCATAAGAGTTCCTTACTGGTGGTAAACAAGATGGTAAATTAAAATCAGTGTCATTCTTTATTGTAAACTTTACTTTATGTAGTCGGCTGGAAAAGAATGTTCTTTCTGGAATAATGTTTACTAATATATTTGATCCATCTCTATTTGTAACATTTATGTACTCAATTATATTTGAAGTCTTTTTAACTTCTAATTTAAGTTTTCCTTCTAGTTCCACTATTTTTGAAAAGGCTATTTCTTCTGTTTCATTATGACCTACTGGGTAATTTGTTAGATCGTATGTTGAACTTGTACTATAGGATGTTACACTTACTTTAAATTTTCTTAGGCCGGCGGCGAAAAAATGAACAAAGACAGCTTGAGTATCAACACTGTCCCACAACTCAATTATTAATTCATTTTTGGTATAGTAACTGCTTGATAAATAAGTAAAGTCAACACTTGTAATAAAACTATTAGGCTTATGGACTAAGTTAGTAGAAAATGTTCCATATGTCCCAGAGGATAGTATGACCGGACTCATTCCAAATTCTTCATCATAGGAAAAAGAAGCTCCGGGGCTAATAAAAGGCTGCCAAACATCTAAATATAAATTATTCTTAAACTCATATTTTAATACATCAGTATTACAAATAACCCCAAATGAATCAAAAGACATAGGGATTTTATATAAAGCTTTATCTGAAGGCTCAGATTGAATATATGCATTGGAAGGATAAACTTCAGAATCACCAATAAGTAACTTGAACCCTTTAATGGGTCTAACTGTAATATCACCAAATAATACTTTCCAATATTTGCTTGATACTGCATCAAAATTATATTTCGATAAGAACCCGTCAGGAACAGAAGAATATCCTACAGGCTCTCCTGCATGTAACTGCCCATATTCGCTCCAAGAAGAATCATTTTCATAAGTATAAGCTGTCTTATTGTCTATTAAATTTTTTAAATAATATGATGGGCTGTTAATAGCAACTTGATTACTATGGGAAACAAGTGGGTAATCTTCATTTTTATGTATCAACGCACCAGGACCAACCTCTGCATTGATAGAGGTTTCTTCTGAATCAAATCTTATCCAGGATAATAAATCCTTAGATGCAATTAGATCTTTTGGTATGTTTACATATAAATTTAATGGGACATTATATATATTTTCAATTTCTGTAACAGAAACCGAGGATAAATACCCATTCTTTGCGCTTTCAGGAACTACTAAATCCTTGCAGTTAATACTTCCTAAACCGCTATCATCCGTTCTTGTACTAAACCCATAAATATCTATTTTGTTTTTGGGGGAAATTTCTATGTTTATATACCTGGGAGATGCGGGTATAAATGCACTAATAACATCTTTTTCTTCTTCGGACTCGCTAAATACTAAAGAATCCCAAACTTCTCCAAATACGGAAGTCTGAACAAAAATACTATCTAAAGAAGTGGGCTTAATATTTAGCCTGCTGTAAACCTCTATTTCTGTTATTTTAGTACTTTTATGCCAATCCGAATATAACATAAAGCCATAGGCATTAACTGGGTCAAAATTATACTCGAATACGTTCCAATAAAGAGATCCAACTACCCTAAATAAATCACTATTAATACACTCGCCATTTTTATAAACCAGTCTGGAATCAGGTAAAGGGTTTGTTGTTAAAAATTTTGCTGGAGTCCATCCTTCCACATCCTTTTCAGGATAAAAAGCATTACCATCAAGGTAGACAGATCTTATATTATCTATGTACTTATACCCAATTATACCATCAGCTCTTTCAATACTATTATCTCCTAAGTAATAGGAAATACCCATCTTTCTAAAGTTAGGGGATTCTTTGAAATATATTATTGCTTTGTGTATTTTTACACATTTCTTTTGTGGAACTTCAAAAAATAATGCAATAGGGTCATTTTCATAGTGTAAAGTGTTGATGCCGGTATTAGGCTGCAAAAACTCAGCCTTACCTGTTCTATCAAAATCATTTAACCATTCTGCATCACCATTGACATAAAAATAAGTATGAGTACCATAAGTTTCTAAACCGTCAGATGTTCTAGAATAAGAGTCTCCTGCTTTCCCCATATCTTCTGTTGTTAAACAATCATCTAAACTTTCTAGTCCAAAGTACTTATTATTATGTACTACACTGTTAACAAGCCCTTGGTAATTATAGTATAGATGGGTATGTTTCTCCCCAAAAAGATCGCAACTCCAACTTACATCCAAACAAGCAGCTAAGTTATACTCAAAAAAAGTTACGTTCTCTTTACATTTTATATCAAATCTCTCTAAGTTTAATCTTTTGCCTACGTCAATATTTAACTTTATACTCTTTTGATTTCTTTCACTGTAAGCATAATAGGAGGGACCAACAACACCTTGAGAAATATTTTCCCCCGGGCTAAAAGGATTTGAAACATCAATGGAATCATTTATAACACAAACAACTGCATTAGGTAATTTAGTTAAAGAAGAATGAACACAAGTTAAGTCTATATTACTAAACCCTATAAGATCCCCTTTAGAAACTAAAAAATTTAAATTACAATAAATCACCCTAGGATTTCTTGAGTAAACAGAAGTTTCTTTTCTTTCTGGTATTACAGAAGATCCTATACATACTAAAGTTCCATCTTTTAAAGGTCTAAAAATAAGAACTGAAGCAACAACACCTTTATTTACCTTACCTCCTATTACTATTTTATTAAGTCTACCACAATCAGTTACAGGATGAGTAAAGTCTATAATAATTTTACCCATACCCTCTATCTTGGAATAGTAGTCTTCACTTATAGAAATACTATTAGTGTAAGTTGATAAAGACTCAAAGTAATCTCTTCTTCCAGCAGAAACTTCTGGAATGTTTGGATCATAAACATAACTTAAGGAATCCAGATCGTTTTCTATAAGTTTTGAAATCTCAAAGTATTTCAATCTCCTGGATGAAGAAAACTCAAAACCAGTAGCAGGTAAAACTCCACCAGTTGTTGTATAATTTTCTTCAGAACCGGTATAAAACCCCAACTCCTCTGCAGCACTACCACCATTTATTAATACAGTATCACTAAACACAGTTGTTTCTGTAGACACTCTGAAATATGAGTTTAACCAAGAACCAGAAACTTTTTCTACAATTTCATATTTTTCATGAAAATAACTTGAACCACCACTTAAATCGACAATGGGTTCAACCTCATCACCTACAGAAATAACTGCAGTATTCATGAAATAGGACTTATGATTGCCACCGTAAGAAAAAGTTATACTCTTTGTACCACTAATTGTAGAACTTACCTGTTCTTCGGGGGAATTCTCATAGATAAATATATCATTAGTATTATCTTTTAAACTTACTACTCCATCATCATTATTATCCGTACCGGAAACAATATATAATTTTGATAAAGCATCGTAATCTATATCTAAATGATAGTCACCATTCCAACTATGCTTCCAAGTTGCTTTTAATAAATTCAGTCTTTCAGAAGCTCGAATAGAAAGTATATCAGTAAAGTACCCTTCTTCCATAAAATACTCAGCTATCGAAAACATCACATGGTCAGTTCGATACTCCAATAATGGTTGATAGAGTATTTCAAGAAACGGTATTATATCCCCATGTATAACATGCAAATAAGAAATATTGCCGCTATAATTTAATCCCTTACTTTCTAAAATTTCTACGAATTCGCTCGAAATCGAGTAGGAATGTATAAATAACTTAAACTCTGATTCGGTTGATAAATCTATCGGTCTATTAAATACTGGGAAAAATCCAGAGTTTATTTTAAGTTTATTTTCATCTGTATGTTCTACTGAAGCATATGAATAAGACCCTATATCTACTCTATTAATATGTTCGGCTATTTTTTTAGCTATTACTTTTCCAGAAACATTTTTATTGTTTCCTAAATGAATTATTTCATCACCATAACCATCTATATTAACTATTAATTCATCTGAAACTCCTGAAATTGTTGTATATAGAGACTTTCCTTCCCCGGCGAGCGCCGAACTAAAACAACCGGTACCTTTACAAGGATGAGCGTACTTAGAGTAATAAGAACATTGTGTATTTAAACACCTATATGTATCTTTAGAAACCAGTCTAATATATCTAATAGCAAAAGATATTCCTTCATATCCTTCTTCAAACAGGGAAATTCTTAAATCAGTAATATAATTGCTCCAATACTGATGCCCATTCATATGAAGTTCGCAAAGAAACCAGGACTCTACATTATCTATATTAAATGTTTCTGATTTGGTGTCTGACCAGGAATCATCGGAACTTGTTTTCCAATAAATCCTTCCTTTAGACGGCGGGTTTTTGTGAGAATTGTAAGGAGCCTCTATTTTTACCATCATCCTAAAAATAGAGAAATCCTCAGCTGAAACTGGAACTATTTTTTCAGTTCTTCCTATATAACAAGTAGTTGCGCTGGCGGTACCAAATAAAGCCCTATTCCAGCAACCATACAAATATACGTTATCATATACATCCCAGCCCTCTACGTTACCATTAATTGTAAATTCGCAATTATATCCGTAGTTACTATCATGTATACAAGAATCATCATTTTTTATACTTTTCGCGCTCTGAAAAATTCTCTTCATTGATTATTTTTTTCCTAACTGGGCACTGTAATATAACATCGTTATAGCAATAACCAGAATCATCAACAACTCCTTTGCACATACCACAAAAAGAAACACCAGAAGCTTCATCAACTTTAGTTTTATCTGTAAGTTTATATGCAGCGTCTAACCGCATATGTAATAAAAACTTACAAACCTTTTCTTGCTCATGTTTTATAATATCAGATACTTTTATATTCTTTGTATAACCACATCTACGACAAATAAAAACAAAATCTTCTGGTAATAAGTTGTACTGTATATCACTATCTTCATCTAATAAGACGGTTACATTATCATCATAAAATAGCCCAGTAAGTCTATAATCCAAGGCCATTAAAGTATTACACTCACTACACTTAAACAAAATAACTATACCCCATAAATATTTTCTGCAGTATTAAAATATACATTATGCCAATTCATCGACAACTTTAAATATTCATAATTATAATCATAACTTGTACTACTTGAAGAATAACTAATAAACAATGGCTCTAAGAAAAAAAACAATAACTTAGTTTCTTCGTCCGATACCCATATTTTATGAGCAGATGACTCACCATATAATTTATTAAAAACCCTCAATCTTACTAAATCAGCCCACTCTTTTCGTTTAATATAATTTAGGGTACCAGAATAAAAAGCAGTAATAGCATTATTATATCCTTGCCCAGTGTATCTTGATGATGCGTTTTCATCCATTGGAGTAAAAATATAGTTAAATACTTGGTCCCTTTTATCTCCACACGGCCCAAAAGAATCGCATCGTGACTCATAAAAATCACTTGGTAAATATTTATGTCCTTTACCAGACATCGGTTTAAACTTGTTTATTTCTGCAAGAGGGGCTAATAATGTGTTTTCAAATATTGAAACTTCTGAACTATTAATAAACGATACACCTTCATCTGCAAGAAGTTTTTCTAGCCCCGGGGGAGAAGAAATAAACATACTACCTTCTTTTGGATCTTGAGCAACAGTCTTATCAAAAATCTTCTTCTGTTCGCCCTCCATGCTATATATATCGCCTCTTAAATTTTCACAATCTTCATATAATTCATGAAGTATTCTTCCACGAACTTTTGAGGTCATTATAAAATTATTTGCTTCAGACCCTGGTATATTTAATACTCCTTCACTACTGTCTCTATTATAGATCGTAGATCTCTCAGAATTTCTAGGAAATAAGGCCGAATCGTTTTCTGGATCTACACCTTGAGAAGGAGCATCCCCACTATCCCCATAAGAAACAAAATATTTTCTTTCCCAGGTTTTTATACCCTCGGTAGCACTATCTAGAACTTCTTCACTAACTTCATAAAGAGAATAATCAACGAAATTATTAGCCTCCCCATAAAGCTTAGCCTGGGCTTCATTTAAACCTTTCAGTTCCTCTTCTGTGGGAGTAGCTCTAAGATCAATAATAAGAAATGGAGTTCCTTGATAAATATAATCGAAATTATTTTTCCACTCATACTTAATAGTATCTACGAAAACAAATTCTTTAATGTTTAAATTAAAATCTACGTTAGCTTTTTCAAATAAAAGATCTTTTCTGGTTACACCATCAGAAGAAGAATAAACCTTAATTGCAGGAACATGATAAAAAGTACGGGCTTTTGGATCTTCTTCATCCGGTTCAAATCCCATCTTATAAGTCATCTCAACAGAAGCAATTGTTTTTAATTTATAATCGAAATCCAAGGAAAAACTGGTACTTGATCCACCACCAAAAATTATTTTTGCCGCCGACTCTCCATACACAACACTGTTATTTTCACTAATATTATTAAGTACTTGTATAAACCTAGTTGGAAAAGCCCCGCTATAAAAATAACTTGGCTCTATGATAACCTTAAGACCATTCTGGTAAAAAAGTTTTCTAGTGACTTCTTCTTCGCCGATATCAATATAATAAGTTTTTACCATTTTATTATCATCTTCGGCCTGTTGTTCAACATTACTCAAATCATCATTTGAAAAAGTACAACTACTGTCGAACAAAGTTACTCCACCAAACCAAACTTTTTCTTCTTTGCCAACAATAACCGGACCGTCTAAACCAGTACATAAATTATAAAGATCTACATTATACCCATCTGTACTAATATTTTCGGTTTTATTATCTTCAGTAAGCCAGGTTTTATCTGTCCAACTTATACCTCTAACCGGACCACCATCAAGAGACAGCCCTATATACCCATCATACTCACCTGTTGATCCGTCTTTGTACGGAGCTATAAAAGCTATTTCATGAGGACCTTCCTCAGTTACTGTCGTAAACTCCTGTAATTTATAGTCATATAGATAATTTGGGTACTCTACTTTAACAAATTTTAACAAACCGTATGAAATACTATCATTAGTATTTTTTACATAAGTATCCCCTGTTTTTTCTGATAAAGAAGACAAACAGCTTCTTATAAACTCTAAAGAGGAAAAACCATCTTTGGTCACCCTTTCTAAATCTCTCCATTTCTCTTGCCAAGCCCATTGAACCATTTTATTCGATCCGCCACTAAAAAGCGATCCTGGATAAGCTTTAAACTCAAACCAAGGGTAAACCATTCCAGATTTTCTTTCTGAAGAATACTCCGATGTAGTTTTAGGATATCTAATTTGATCTATACAAACATTATTATGAACAATTTGATCCAAAGTAAATCTATTTAGAGTATCTATAGTTTCACTAACATCCGATAAATCAAAAGAACCTGCTAATAAAAATCCCAAAGGATTTTGTATTGGAGGAGCCCCAACAATATTAGAGCCATACTCCCAAAGACCTGGAGAAGAATGATCTAAAAAATCAACCGAATTAAAAGCCATAAAAGCAGGCATCATTTTATAATCAGGAAGCCAAGTTACACCATCATTGGTTTTTTCATACATCTCTGAACCTAAAGTTCTATAGGTATCTATTTGGGGCCTGCATGCATTACCAAACTTTGGTAGAACCTCTCCCTCATTACTCCATATTTCTAATTCATAATCAGGTACTCCTGATCTAATCCTACCCCACCCAGAAAAAACAGGGTCACTGACTCTTTCTTTATTATATGTTCTCCAATCACAAGTACACATTGAAAGAAAGTTACAACCTCTACCATGAAAAGCCATATAATCAGAGGGACCTAACATCCTCATATCATGATCGCCATGAAGTTTATTACCTTTTTCATCACGCTCTTTAAAAAGACCTATTACATCAAAAGAGAAATTATCTAAATTACTGATAATATTATAATCTGTATACATATCACAGCCGGTAAATGGCCACCAAATAGGACCATACCCTGAGAAACGACCAGTATCATGATCTCCACAAGGAGGGATAAAGTATCCATCGGCTGGCGTAGCATTTTGCTCTGACCATTCACCACAGCACGCGCAAACCGGAATATTATCCCATTGAACATAATTTGCTGACCAAGCATATTTAATTTCTACCGCCGGACAAGCATTTTGTTTAACCCAACCTATTGGTTTTGTTCGAAAAACTGTAAAAGGTCTTCCTTCTAAGTTCGAAATAACAACTGAAGGAGTTAAATTAAATTGAAAATCAGATAAACTTATCCCATCGTTAGTAACATTTACCGTATAGTTTTTCTTTCCTTCGGTAATTAGTTCTTTTTTCCACAATGCAGGAACATAAAGATCATCCTCAAAAGTAACTCTTTTATAGTAACATAAATCTTCTATAACTAATTCTTTTAAAGAGCCGCACAATGATTTAAAACCAGCTGGATCTTTTGGCTTAACTATTATTTGGTTAACTGGTAAAAATTTATGATCCGCCCCCGAATAAACTTTCTCAAATTCACAAGAAGATCCATCCTTAAAAGTTGCTCTTATATTTTCGAAACTCCAAGGCTGAAAAACATTATTTAGATCTACTTCATTTATTTTGATTAATAAATAACCATCACTTCCCAAAAGATAATACTCAGAATCCCCTTCCTTACCAGAAAGAACATAACTCGGAAAAGATATTTTATAAGTACTATACCCATAAGAACCCCCTCTACTTGAATCATCATAGTAGTAGTTTATATCAGAAGTACCATATCTATTAGAAAAAGGAAAGTACTTAAATTTTAAAGACCCGTTTTTATTAACACCTATATTAAAATCTTTAGTATAATCAAATGGTTGTCTAATCGGAATACCATCACCTTCTACAATAAATTCAGTTTGTATTATAGCTCCACCAACTAAACTCTTAACGACTTTTACTTTAGAAAATAATAACCCATCCTCGGTTTCTTGAAATACTGCTAACTCATTAACAGTACCAACGAGTTCAGATTCTGGGTACAGAGGGGCTTCTAATAAGAAAGTAGTGTTTTCTTCATCTGAAAGTTTATTGCAGTTTTCAGGACGAACAACTACATCTCTTATTATTTTAATAGTACTTTCATAGTAATCATAAAACTCTCTATATGATTCTGAATTATAATCACTAAAAGATGTACGTATATCGAGCAATGAATTATACTCATGTACATGCCTGGGTATAGCGCTAGAAATGTCTTTATGGCTTATATTTATGACAAAAAGGTTACCAGACACAAATATCTTACCATATAAAAGTATACTTGTTTTTCCAATAGCGGTGGTTTCAAATATATTATCTATTTCAAATCTATTTTTTATTATAGGGGCAAGTTGTATTATCGAAAACTCACTTACCAAATCTGGAAAATTAGGCTGCTTTTGATCTACCGTTGTTCCTCTGGTTAAAACTATACTTTCATGTTCAACATTAAAGTTATCAAAGTCATCAATAAAAGTTTTAATTGAGGGTATTTGATATTCTTCAATTGTATTAGTATTTGAATTTACTGTATAAGTTAGGGTTCCTTTTAATTCTGCATAACCATCTTCATGTACATAATGTTTACCAGACCAAGTATATATAGATCCGTCATGTATAAAATATCTTGCAAAATCTTCTTTAGTCCATAAATTCTCTCTACAATAATAACGAAGTTCATGTACTTGTTCAGCTAATACTGGATCTCCACTTTCAAGTAGTTCATCTACACAATATTCCCAACAAATGCCTGTATAATAAGGACATTCTGGTTTACATCCATTACATGGGGCACCTGTTTCATCATTAAAATCACTGTACTTACTTGTATCATTACTATTTGAACATTTCCAGCCGCCGGAAAGTTCTACTAACAAAGACTCTTCATTAACTACAAAGGGGGAATATTTACCAGACCACCAAGCACATTTAGATAATTTTGCTCTAAGATTAAAAACAACAAAATGAAGAGGGAGCCTGGTATCAAATTCTCTATATTCAGAACAACAGATTTCCCCTGCGTCCATCTCTCCAGAATCAGAAGGAACAATCCTTCCAAACCCCATATGCTGCGGGGAATAACCAGAGCAAGTGGTGTCGGTACCGATACCGTCGCACAGCCCATCATTATAACCATTTATAGGGGAAAAATCTACTGCTTCGCCTTCAGCAGAGGAGATCCATTTTTTGCCAGTAAGCCTGTTGCATACATGGCGCATAGGATCTGGAAGAATACACCTGGGACTAAAATTACCAGGACTTGTTGATTCGTAATAAGGGCATACAACAATAGTACCTAAAAAATTACACCTGGGGGCATAAACTGGAGGATCAACATCAGAAACACCGGTCTCTTCAAACTTGTTTTCTACGTACTTACATACGGTCGCTTCATTATCCCAATGAATACAAGCATGTGGTTCATATATATTCCAATACTGACAGCGATTTGTTGGCATTGTTTATTCATCACCCAGAACTTTAATAGAGAATTTTCCAGTAGCCTCATCAACAGAATACAAAACTTTTGTAGCCCCCTCGTAGTATCCTATACCTCTTCTTTCAATCCTAAAAGAAGAAGAAATTCCTGGAACAACAGAGGCTCTATTCTTAACAAAATACGCTTCTTTTCCCTCAAGATCCCATCTACGACCTTCGTAATGTAGAGTTAATCTTTTGATATCCTTATTTGGAACTTCTCTCCAAGAATATCTTTCTTCAGTCATTATAGATCCATCTTTTAACTCAACTTCCCAACCACGTCTCATTTACTATTAACCTTTTTAGATTTGGTTTTTGCTAACTTTCCATACTCCGTTGCATACCAACCATCGCCCTTAAGAGAAAACGAAGTATTTGATATTATTTTAATCATTTTTCCCCCGCATTCTTCGCAAATTTCAGGCTCAGGATCAAATCTGCTCCAAATCTCTACCAAATTTCCACATTCATCACAAGAAAATTCCTTAATCATTTTTTACCAATCTCCGTCTAAAAAAAGTTGAAACCAATTTTGCTTAGGAAAATCCTCTAAATTTTTCTCCGCTCGATCAAAAGCTACTTCTAATTGGCTTTTAGTAAACAAAGCTTTTCGGACCCTCCCACGACCATCAAAAACTTTTGCAGGGTAATACTTATTACTCTCTCCAAAAGTATGTTGTTTATTTAACACTGCTTCATTAAGATATATTTTAGATCTCATTGAACGATCCCCTTAATATAGTCACTAAAAATTATTTGTCAATACTTATTATTAAGAGTAGTCGTAAAAAACTCTATAAAGTATACTACTATTAGAACCTGTTTCATTACTTCCGAGACGAATTCCAAGCCAAATAGGATCTGACATTATGCCAGTATTTCCTATATTTTCACTATCATCTGCAGAAGTAACAACAGAAAGATTCTCTTTTGTTGCATATAAATATATAGGTGGAGTATTACTATTAATGTCTCCAGGCACTACGTCAGGTTGCCATTCTATACCATCAGATGGGGAAGAACCTGCGGTGTTTGCAGGACCTACTGTACCAAATCTGAACATTGTATCTGAATTTCCTTCATTATGATGGCTAAATGTTCCATGACTGTTCAACCCAAACTTTACTGTTGCAAGTTGAACAGCTCCACTCATTGCTTCAAAACCAACACATTTAACATCTGATTCTGATGCTACTGTTACGTTTCCATAATTAAGCGTATCAATATCATAGGCTATTGGCATGGGAGAACTACATAATACATAAAATTCATCACCGGCGGCAAAATTATCTGAACCACCATCTGGATTAAAACGAATAGTTAAACCCCTAGATCCTAAAGGAGTAGGCGTACCAGATTGAGTAGTTAAAGGAACAGAACTATCATCGCCCCTATTTGAAGAATAAACATACTGGGCCAGTCCTACACCAGCAGTAGCATTAGATCCTTGAGCATAATCAGGTCTATAACAATCAATAGTCCAGGCATCACTACACTGATTAAATACTGCATCAGAAAACTTAACCATTAACCCATAATCACCGACCTTATACCAATGATCTGGGTATAATAATTCAGTAGGCGCGGTAGAATCATCAGATAAAGTAGATGTCCAAGATAACCTAGGAACATTGCCAGTTGAAGCTCCCATGGTAGTTCCATTAGTAACATCTATTGATAAAACATAAGAAGCATTACCTGGAGCATTAAATAATCCCCCAGTAACTATATTACCCGCAAAAGAGTTACTCGCGCCTTTAACTGGAGAACCTATACCGCGAGGAGCTGTAACCCCCTCGGTAAAAACATCATTACTTATTACTACTTTATAAATTTCATCTAAGAACCCTTTATAAACCCCATCAATACTTGCATCACCATTAAATGAATTTGAACTGGCTTGACCGCCTTGCTCAACTTTTGTGGAAAACCCTAAAATTCCACCAACGGAATCTGCACCTGCAGCGGTAACAGTTACACTTGAAGCGGATCCTAAAGTCCCACTTTTAATAACAAACCCATTACCGGAACTTTTATCATTAGTCCATTCACATATTGCATTATCCCACCTAGGGCTGCTTTTGCCTAAGTCATGTAATTTTTGGGTAATTTCACGAGCCACAAACCTTGCATCCAGATCTGTTCCACTGGCAAGTGTTATATATGGGGCTGTTTCCCCATCAATAGATAAATATAACCTATTTGTTCCTACTCCAATATTGAAAGTATCACCAACTGAAGCAGTTGCTCGACAAAACCCTTGCGTTCCTTTGCACCCTTCACCATTACCGTCATTCGCTACCCCAACCCCATCTATCGGATAACTAACCCACCTTGTTACCGCACTCATATTATTTTCCTCCTAATAAGCTTAATCAAATTTTTAACTCGGTTTATCTTCAATAGTAAAACTATATACAAATGGTTCCATTATATTATTATGGAAATCTCTTACTCCACTAACAGTTACTTTATAAGTTTTTCCATAGAAGAAGGTTTTACTTTGTGGATAAATACTTGCATTTAAATCTTTTGATTCTACAGAAATAGAATTTATCATGGCACCAAGATCGAAGCTTGGTAAATCCTTTGTTATAAAATAATAATTAATAGAATCAGTATTGCTACAAACAGCCAGATTACTTGCTTCTGCTCTTATGGGTACTTTTTCATTTGGATCCCATCTTATTTCATTTTCATTTAAATGTACATCGTACCCATATAACAAATAAAAGTTATCATTTAAAACTTCTCCTGTGGTACTTTCAGCATATACGTTCAAAACAACTTCACCATGAGAGAAAAAATCATCCACTGGGTCGAAATAAACCCTTCTTCCATTTGGTATTGTATGTATATCAATACCCGAAACTGTTGTACCGTCTTTGGTTATTTTAATAGTAGACTCATCTACATCGTAGATAAAGTCCAAAATATCTACATAACCTATACCGCTGGCTGCAGTAAATTCATCAACATCTAAAAAAAATCCAGCAGTAAATAAACTTCTAGTTTTTATATCAACGCCAAAGTTTGTAGTCGATAAAGTACTATTATAAATATCATCTTCATAGGCTACACAACTTCCTAAAGCCTTTCTAATATCTACCTGAAAATCTACACTTGTAGATCCTGTAGAGTTAATTAAATCACAAATAAACCCTTGTTGTTTTTCATCCGCAGAAAAAATATCATCATATATCTTACCAATCCTACCTTTCCTTTGCCTAACATCACAATCATAATGATAAAGAGAACCATCAGTCGCACATAAAACATCAGTCATAAAATTAAAATAATGCGCTTCAGCTAATGTTAAATCAACAGGAACATCCCTATCATTATAAATATTTCCAAAGTTTATTCTATAATGTGTTAATAAATCTATACTATGATCCAAAGGACTGCTATAAAAAAATAAATCAGTTTCTAAATCAAATGAATTAATATTAGCTGTATTAATATAAAAGTCGCTTTTAGTATCATTTTCATAAGTACTAACATCCAAACTAAAAAAATCAACCGGACTATCATCAATAGACTGATCTACATCATCGAATTCGACAGTATTCGATATATCATCAAAAGTGCTCTCAACTACTTTTGTAAAATATTCAACCTCTATTGATTCACTTCCACTAACAACAGTTTCATAAACAACAGAAGTTGGCACATCTTTTTGAGTATCCTGAGCATCTTTATTTATATAAACAGTAGGTATTTCATGATCTAGGAGAGCCATAACCCCTCCTAGGTGTATTGATAATGTAGTGTAGTCACAAAATCATAATTACCTGCTGTAAAAGTATCATTCATATCGAACAATCTAGGCTTAAATATTAAACATTCACCATGAGAAGAAACAGCATAAACCAAATCAAAGTCACCATAGTAGTAATCGTTTCCTTTTAGAACTTGATCTCTAACCGGAGGGTATACAAAACAATCCGGGCTGGTCATTTTGTAGTGTAAGTAAGTAACATTATTCCTCCAAACATAAGGATCCATTTCATACCTATAACTTACTGCATCTACTCTATAATGTCCTTCATCTAATATTTTATTATTCGTTGTTGAGTGGGTATCATCATCCCAAGCAGTTAATCTACAGTCGTAAGCTTCACCAAAAGTTAATTCAAAAACGACTGCATTTAGAGGATTTAGATACCAATCTTCTCTATCTATTAATATAAATCTATAATCTTCTGTTTTATTATATATTGAGTCTCCACCCCATCTTCTTTCTGCATCTGGGTCTATTATTATTCCAGGAAAAGTTGGTGGAGTAGAAGCTAAAGTTCCAGTTAATACTGCAGATCCGGTAACTTCTCCAAAAGTTAAATTAACAGTATTTACCGTAGTACCACTCAAAGTGGCTGTTCCAAATGAGTAACTTTCTATATATCCATACACATCTTTGTTTATATGAAAATAAGCTTTTCCATAATCTTTCCATTCAGAGTCTTCGTAAACCCATGTTTTTCCTATAAAGTTTATTTTATAGTTCCATTCATCTACTTCTACTTGAAACTCATCTACATTTTCATAATTATGCCAAAATACTCCACTTGCTCCGGTTTCTACTGTTAGTGTTCCACTAAGCAGTGTTAAGGTTTTATACATACATTCTCTACAATTTCTTGGAAATTCTGGATATTCTTGATCTTGAGAAGCTTTATGTAGTATATCAAAAGATTCATACCAAGTTCCTAAATATTTTCCCCCAGGCTGAGTGTGAGATCTTGTTCCGGCAGTCATATCATCTGGCATATTAGTACTTGTAAATACTATTCGTTGAAGATCATCAGAATCCAAAAAGTTTGAAGTGGATTGTCTTACGTATGAATCCTTTCCTTTATGAAATTTTTTCTGTATTGTTACAGCCATTTATAAACATATCTCCTTAAGCAGCCATTTTCCAATGTTTGGATTCAATTGGCTTTTCTATTGTAGAAACAATTATATCTCCTATTTTGTACTTATTAATTCGATCTTCTTTTAATATTATTTTATATGTTTTAATTTTATTGCCCGCGAGACAATTTACGTTTATAGCATGAAAAAGCCTAAAACCTTCCATTGATTCACTTACTTCTATCAAAGGAAGATAACCATCAAATTTTGGTATACTTATTAAATGTCCTGTTGATAATTGAAATTGTAATAAGGTTATACCGTCCTTAATTTCTGACCACCCAGTATTAAATAAATTTTTCCCCCGGGCCGAAGATCCATCAGAATAATGAGCAATGAAATATGACTTATACGGATTTACCATATTAACTTTATTGGATCTACCATAAACTGTTCCATCCTCAGCATCCAGATTCCTCAATGATTTTACTCTCTTATCCATAATTCCTCTAAATATATAAATAACGATACCCTTCGATTGGAGTATCATGCGTAAATTCTAGATCATGTGGTATTGCTGCATACATGCTATAATAAAGTGCTTCATTCTGTACTGAATCGGAGCCTTTTAAATTTAACCTATGATCATAGCCACTTAAAAATTCAGCATTAGCATCTGCCCCAGTCCAACTACTTGATGGGACTGAAGAGGTTGTTCTTATTGCATTAAATATTGAATGCGAATAACTTGTCGTACCAACCAAAGTTGGTAAATTTGTTGTAGAAAATGTATCGTCATCCCACATTTCTAAGTACAAATCACTAACCATTTCTCCATCAACATACACCCCAAACACGTATCTATTGGAGTTTGGCTGGCTACTTGCTAATGGAACATTATACATTATATTATCATCAGTAGACTCTATGTAGACTTGTGGTACTGGCAAAACCCCTGAAGAAGGTCTTATAGTAGCTTCTCTTCTACCAAAAACTTCTGTTGGGGTATTTAGAAACTCATTTATACCTCCACCAGTATAAACTTTTACGTCCGCCGGCGAAGAAGTTTTTATAACTCTCCAATCACCTTCAGGCGCACCAGTACCAGTATATTGAGAATCATTTGATGAATGGTTATAAATAAATGATAAAACAGGCTCTGCCATAATGCCCTCCCATAATAATAAAAAGGTTACTTAATTATCTAAGCCTATACACGATAGGAGTTATCGTAACATTTCTTTTTTTGCCCCCAACATCTAATCTTATACTATCATAATCAACACCCGTTTCATTTATACCATAAACCTGAAAACTTACATCATTATAAGACATATCCATACCGGCTACGCACATATCTGGAACAACATTATCACTATCTATCCAAGGACCAGCGCTCTCTATGCAATAGAAACTCCAACTATCCCTTAAAATATTGTTGTCTTTTGCTCTATCATTAACAAAAACAATAATATTGACAGACTGACCATAAAAGAAAGGCTCTGGTATATTGCAATATATATGATACTGCCCATAATCAAACTCTGTATAACTAAAAGTTACCTGCCTGTTATTAATAAAAACTTCTAAGGTGTCTATATCTACACCTTCGCCTTTATCTCTTATATCGAACGATACTGGAGTATTTATATTAACCTCGTATTCTTCTATATCTGGTACCCTATTTTCAATATAGGGTTTTGTAAAATCAGGTACAATCTTAAACCAATATGAAACTGTTATTATATTTGGAACAGGTGCAGTATCATAAACAATTACTTCAACAAAAACCGTAGCATTATTATGAAACTCTTCTGGAAAATGATAATTAAAATCAATGCCCTCTAAACCACTTCCAGCGTCAAACATGGTTATAGTACCTAAAGGAGCTATATCTACAACTGGAGTAGATCCTTTATAATAAACCGAGTAAACATTTATAACAAGTGTTGAAGGATCTAAGCTATATGCAAACGGTCTAAGACGAATCCAGTAATCTATAGATCTTGCATTCTTCTCTGACCAAAAATTAGGAATTGCTTCTTGAGTAAACTGGAACTGATTTAATTTATCCGTAACTACATTCCAAAAAGAAGTATGACGGCTAATATAATTTTGACTTAAATTTCTTGAATCTCTTGGTTCACTTAAAGATGGCAACATCAATAAATTTTCTATATCATTTTGATCAACAAAAACTTTTGGAAGTTCCCCTGAGTTATCTGACGTTATTATTTTACCCTCAGTATCTGTAACTATACCATTAAAGAATGGTTGATATACTGTTTCAAGGAAGGCAGCCTCTACATTGTTTTGGGGTCTATTCCTATCATTTATAGTCGGATCAGGGAGAGGTTGTGAACTACCATTCCATATCCATTCTCCTCCCGGGAATTGTCTCCTAACAAAACATAAAAGCATGACCTCATTTTCTTTTATAGAACTTAAACACATTAACTTGGACAAATTAATAAGTTCATTATCAACGGGCCTTATAGAGCAAATATCAGTTTTATCTGAAAACACATAAACAGATGCATAACCGGAAGCATAAGCAGATCCAAAACCAGAATTTCCACCAGTAGCTTTTGCTAATATAATAGCAGAACCATTAAAATTCCCGCCGGCAGTATACTGTACAGAACAGTAACCATTTGCATCTGTTGTAACATTACCACTTGCAGGAGTTAAATGCCCATTTACATCTCCTAATATACTAAAGTTAACTTCTTTATTTATTAATCCAACCCCAAACTGATCTCTAACAACTGCATTTATTATAGAAACCCCTTGATAACCAACAACTGAATTTGAAGCATATACGGAAATAGTACTGGAATAAATATCATAAGTATCTAATATATAGTTAAAAGAGTTATACTCCTGTATAGATTGGCCACCAACATCGTTTAATATTATTTCTTTATTTTGTAATCTATAGAAATCCGGACCACTTAAATCTATATCATAAACTACTGTTATTATAGGATCATCAGGTACTTTATACATACTGATTAAGTATTGAGATTTTATCGGCCGGGCCAAATCTAAATCAAAGTGTAATAAATTAAGTCCCTTAACAAAACTTATACAATTATAAACAGTATTCCATACTGAAGCCATAACCTCAGAAAAAATACCACTATATTTCCTAGAAATAATATTTCCGAAATCACTTAATTTAAGAGTATATAAGGTACCGCCAGAAGGATCAAACCCATATCTAATATTACTACTATCAAGTAAAGGTCTAGGATCGCAAAACAAATGTATATTTTTAACAACTACTACTGGGTCACCAATAACATATTCATAAACCGGAGGAATACTACCACCATAAGTTCTTATTTCAACATCGTTCGTTACTTCATCAATACTATGAATATAGGCTTCCTCAAAAGCCCCTAAATTTGTAGTATCGCTTGAAGGGCCTAACAAAATAGTGTCATACTTAGCAATACCGCTAACCGTAGTAAAGTTTATTTTACCGGTTCCTGCAGGGGTACTTTCTAACAAAGTAGTTTCATAAGTTTCAACTGCAAAAGAATCTCCTCCAAACCAATCCACGGAATCGGAATTTTTATAAATAGAAGAAACTAAATCTAAAGTAAAAGTATTGTTATTAACTACCCATTTTCTTATAACATTACCACTATACTCAACATCGGTTTCGGTTTTATCTAAATTATTTTCATCATCATAAGTATAATAATATCTCATACCTGAAAATATTTTTTCTAATGTGTAAAAAACCGCACCATCGTATATAGCTGATTGATTTTTTGGGCCAACATATTTTATTGTTGTAGGCTCACTTGTATTTGTTAAAGAAGTAGATGATTGTAATGATAATAATTGACCATCTTCTGTATTTAAATTAACATGTGGTTGTAGTTCATTATTAAAAATAATAACCATGGACTCATCGGAAAATCCAAAAATAGCACTGGTTTGATCTAAATCAGAATAATAAATTAAAGTATCTTTTGCTCCTGCATTGGGATACCATCCAAAATCATGGTAGTTATTAACAACAATGCTTTTTACATCTTTATACTCATTGAAATTACATATAAGTCTTTGATTTGTAATAGAATGTCTCGAAGGCCTCCAAGAAGTACCATTAGCACTATTTACTTTGGTTTTAGAAGTAATAAAAGCATTTTTTGGTAAAAAAATATTATTTTCCCAGCTAGAAGCTAAAGCATTAAAATCTCCATCCTCCAATTCAATTAAATTATCATCTGCATCATAAAAATCTATAGATCTGATCGCAACATAATGAGGATTTCCATGATTATTTTTAAAATCAAAAATAAAAGATTTTGCATGCATAATTTGACCAGAAACGTAAGAAGAAACAGATCTATTATATGGCTCTGACTGTAGAATATCTTCGGGATAAAAAGAATAAGTACGAATTAGAGAACCAGAAGAGTTCTTAACTTGCATAGTTACAGGATCGGAAGAAGTATTAATAGAACAATAAGTACCTACTTGAGGACCAATGCAAAAATTAGGGCTATTTATTCTTATATTTTCAGGCATTATAACTCCTAATCATATTGGGTTGCAAATGAAGTAATTGTAACTTCTCTTACCGATAATCCAGCTCTATAATAAGTTTTTGCTATGCCCTGTAGATTTGTGGAGGGCTTTTGTATTGTTAAATAACCTGTAGGGTCATCATCGCTTACATGAGCTCTTTTATATACAGCAGGGTCTCCGTATTGATCTTGTATTACTGTGGTTACTGAAGCCTGACTCATGCCATTTGCTGGTAATATTTTTGGATAAACTTGCATTGTTATTGAATCAATAAAAGATCTTAAAGTACTGCACTGGTAATTATAGGTACTTAAATCATAATTTGTTTCAAAATAATTAACATAATCTTGAAGTCTATATAAAGTATCATTTTCAACTTCTAACCCATGGACTGGTATTATTGTTGTATTATTTGTACGTATATTATCCATAGTAAAAGTTTTAGTTACTGTTTTACTTTCTATATCAAAGTACCTTAATGATGTGTTGTGTACATATAATACGTAGTTTTTATTTTCTTTATCTGTATAAAAAGTACTTCCTGTAATATCTTGGAAATTACTTTCTAATAATTGGTAATCAATTTCGTTTGTTATTAAATTGTAATGAGATAAGTTGGGGTTTATTGAGGTACCTAAGTAGTTATTAAAGATCCACATTCCGGTGCATAAAGAAACTTTTTCGCCGGCGGAGTGATTTTTTGAAGTATAGAAATCCAGGCCACAAGAGAAGTCATTCAAAGTCCCAGTAACCGTAACCTCCTCATACTCGCCATCTGCATTTGGACCAATTGTTAATAAAGATCCTGAAGGTATATCAAAAGCAAAATCATTTAGTTTAATAACAGTACTATTTTTTGGAGTATCTTCTCTTAGGGAACTTAAAAAATATTCCAAAGAAAAAGTTTTCGAATAAAAATAATTATTAGAGGAGTCACCAAATGTATATGAATTCAATAACTTACAAACATAATTCTCTATACGCCATTTCTTAATAATCCTAACCCTGGAAGAATGAGGGCTTCTCTGTAATGTCCAAAAATTAATTCCATCACAACAAGCTTCTAAAACTTCTCTATTATCCAAATCACCTTCTATCGGATAAGTAAATACTACTTCACCTTCAGTATTCTTTTTATAAAGAATTTCATTTTCATGAATAAAAGTATAAAAGTAACCATCGTTTATTGTAAAATTTGGATTTTTAATTTTTATATTATAAGGAGTCACTAAGTCTGATCTACCTTTGCAGTAATATTTACAATTCTTGCAGAAAGGCCGGATCTATATACAGCAGAGGCTTCTCCATTAACATCAGTATTTACTCCCCCGCCGCCGGAAATAATTTCTCCATCAACGTCATCGTCCTCGAAATAAACAAGCTTAGCCTGAACCGGTTGACCAAATTGATCCTTAACTCTAGCTACTAATTGAGAAGTACTAATATTATTAGCTGCTATTACATTAGGAGATGCAGTTATAGAAATTGAAGCAACCATTTTATTAAAAGTAGCCGGCTGATAACTATAATTTTGCCATGAACTTGTGGATCCATAATAAGTTGCTTTTTTCTGCAAACGATATATATTTTTATCTTTTATTGCTATGTCATATACTTGTATTACAGTAACCTCATTACTTTCTATTGTATCCATAGCCATTGAGCCATAATAAGGTAAACTTGAATCATGTATATTGATAAACAAAAGGTTACTTGCTTTAACGAACATTAAAGAATTAACTGTACCATAATCTACAAAATGGTCGATTTCATAAAATGTAGATGCTTTAACGTTTCTATAAACGCCATTCTTGGTGTAGGAAGTTACTGATCCAGAATAAGCATTTATTTTATATAAGGCCCCTGTTGTAGTATCTGTTCCATAAGCATTATTAAAAATCCAAATATAATTATAGAATAATAAAGTATCACCATCAGAATAGTTTTCTTGTATTGAATCAGAAAGGGTTATGGTATTTCCAGAAACATTTTGAACAGAAATAGTTTCATTAGTGGCTGAATTAATTAGAGTTACTTCCATACCAGTATTAAGTTCTCCAGGTAAAGTACCATCAATCGTTATAACAGTATCGCCAGTAGAATAATTTCCTGATAAAGAACAATGATAATGTTCTACAGTCATTGCTTCGGAATCAAAAACATGAGCCGGGCTGCTTAAAGTAATCGTATCCTGAAGTTTACAAACATAATTTTCTATCCTCCACCTACGAACAATCATAACCTTTGGATTTGATACTCCTCCAGACTCCATGGACCAGAAGTTAATACCATCATGTTCAGCACTAACAACAGTTTCAGAAAGTAAATTATCAAAAGGATAAGAGAAAGCTGTGGTTCCATCATCACATTTTGATACAAGCATTTCCAAATCATCATCAAACATATAAAAGTAACCATCTGAACAGGTCATATGTGGTTTCTTAAATTTTAGATTTTCAGTTTCTGCCATTAGACTCCTCCATAATTTTCATATACTCTAGAAGGAGGTTCCCAATGTATATTATATCTAAAAGGATCACCTTCTATTTCACATTCACTTGTTATATCAAAAACAGCACCATCAACATCCAGACTAACAGATATATTACTCAAATCGAGGCCGGCGCTAGGAAAATCATCTTTTATAGAAATATCCACATTAGATTCAATAGGAACAATCCCACCTACAGATTTAGGAAAAAAATCATAAACATAAGGAGAATCAGTATCTTCTAATAAAACTCCCCAATCTATTTTAGATGATATATTTGAAACAGCATTATCAATTAACTGATTTAATTTAGTCTCATCGTATATATTATTAATATATTCAGGGGGAATTTTCGTACCACTTGCAGAAGGTTCAGTAGTAGCTAACTCTAAAAACCATCTAGGATCCCCATCGTTTGAATTAACATCATAACCCCTTATAAAAGAAACATCAATCTTAACGGTTTTATTATAATTCAAACTATTTCTAATATAAAAATGAGCCATAAGATTATAAAAATTCCTTTAGATCATTCCAACTTGTTTTTAAAACACCTTTGTTATAAATTCTACTACTATCAACATCAATCATGGCTACCAACGGTCCTAAAGATTTATCAAATATAGGAATTAAGTTTTTAATACTATAGTTATCCTTAAAATAAGGAGTATACTCATGCACCAAAACACCAAAATTAAATAGTACTCCTTTAATAGATCTTACAGCATCAGTTAATGTTTTATGTTTTATAGTCGAACTATAGGTATTTGTTCTAAAAGTTAAAACATATAAATTCGTACATTCACTTATACCTATTTGACATATAGAGTTCAAGTGTTTTAATAGATAATTATCTTCACACAAGATTACTACTCTTTTTTCAGTACCTATAGCTATTCCCAAAGCAATAGATAAATAATCAAAAGAAATATCAACACAGCAAATCAAACCTTTCTTCTTTACAAAACGGTTCTCTCCACACAACCTTTCCCCAACGCACATTACAATGGCATCATCGGAAATAACCTTTTCCAATCCTAACATAATACTATTTATTGTCATTATAAAAACCTATAACTTAAATTATCAAAAGAGCCGGTAAACTTTCCTTTTCCATGTACTTTACCATGTCGTCCATATCTGAGTACTCAAAAGACTTAAAACTTAAATTTTTGTACTCTTTTGTTGATAAAAACAAAACTTTCAAATTATACTTAACTATATAGTTTTCTATAAAATCCAAATTTTTATCTATAGTGTTTTCTCCACAAATAACGGTAGGTTTTTCTCCAGTTAAAGCTACACCAGAAGCCATATAAATAGAAATACTATCGTCAATTGTTGGAACAAAATGCAAAATATTGGAAACCAAAGAATTAAAAAAATCAGCTAACTCATTATTTGGTACTCCTGTAAAAAACCTATAGTTATACTTATTACACAAAATATCTAATAATTTCTTATACTTATCCATAATTAATCACTATAATCTATTTGATTTGCAATGCTCTTAATAGCAAACCTAACCAATTGATCGATTGAAGTATACCAGCAAGTAGGAACACTTTCAGGATCCTGCTCCCTCAGCATTTGTATTTTTGCTTTATTAGCGGTGTAGTCGTTTGAAATACCGGTAAAACCATTAGTAGAGTTTGTAGGAACAACTATTTGAGTATCATTTGTCCCAGCCAAACTAACAAAATAATCGGTATTCGTTCCATCAGTAATCATAAAACATTTACCGGGGGTTGCCCCCATTCCCGAATTAACGCTCAATGTACCTGAATCAGCAGTATAGCTCGTATTTAGAATTGTTTCTTTAATGTCTACATTTGATAAAGCATAACTTGTTGTTGGTAAATCAAAACCTAAAATTTCAGAACAATCGTTAGTATCCGCAGGAGCCACCTCAACAGCGCTTCGGTTATTTCCTGAATAATGTGGGCTTATACTTCCAGAAACAATAACGAACCTTCCATTTTTAAACTCTACAGATGCATTACGATAAGAATTAGAAAAACCAATATCGGGTTCTGCTAACACTTTTGATATAGCTCTGATCTTTTTCTCCAGGTCATCTGCTATTACTTCCCCATTAAGAGGCGTTTCGTCTTGATTATAATTAAGGTGAACCTCATAAAAACCAAGGCCATCTGTACCACTCGTAGTTGCATCTACTTTTACCTTTAATCTATTATGTGTACTATCTAAATAAAACTTTCCTGATGAACCAGTAAAGCCAGAACTTTTACACCACCCGGACTTCATTTGCGTAACATATAAATCTTGAATTGATGTTCTTTCAGCTATATCACTATACGCAGAAGTATTAGCACTTAGGACAAATTTTTCATCCCCTTCCTCGTTTAGCGGAACAATACTTTCAAGATCTATACTTACTCTTTTAACATTACCAGGAAAATTTTCAAGATCCTGTGTATTAATATTTATAGCCATATAAATACCTCCTAATATTTATAATTATATCGCTTAGTTAGAATAGCTCGGTACCAATGTTTATGCCAATTGAAATCTTTATTGGCCCGCGAGTTGCAAGACCTACATACTGTTATTAAATTAGAGTAGTGGCAATTCTGTTTATCATAATCTATATGATGGATTGTTAAATCCTTTGGATCTTTAGCACTGCAATATGGGTTTAAACATTTATTACCATCTCTGTCTTTTATATCTTGCTTGTACTCTTTGTCGCTCCAAACTTCGCAATAGGGTTCGAATGATTTTCCTCCCCTCCAGTTTGGATTCCCCGGGCCAGAATTTTTTATAATAAAACAATATGGGCATCTAACGCCTGAATACCAATGTTCCCATCTTATTTGATGCTCGTGACCTTGAGGGCATCTGTATTTTGCATTTCCTGAACAATATGGACACCGTTGTCCTTGTTTCCAACTTAACCAAATTATACTATGTTCATGTCCTTTTGGGCATCTATACTTTAATTTAGTAATATTGTTAACGTACTTATTTGATAAAAGAGTATAACCGTCATTTTCAAATGAGTTTTTAACTTCTTCAAAAGACGGTTTATTTACCCCAACACAATAAGGACATCTATACCCTTGTTTCCAATTATCCCAAGAAATGGAATGAACATGATTTCTTGGGCATCTATATTTTAATTTTGATTGAGAGTTTTTATACTCTTTATCTAATAATTTATATCCTTCTTTATCAAGATTACTTTTAACAAATTCATATGTTAATTTTTTAGGCACTTTTATTTCTAAAAACTATGTGAAAAAATATCTTTCGCCGGTTGAGATAAAATAAGGGCACCCTAAAAAAGTACACTCAAATCCCCAATTTGCTCCTCTTGATGCTGTTTTCATATAATAAGTTGCATCAGCAGAAGAGTGGTCTACTCTTGTTGGTAAAGATTCTTCTCTTGTTAAATGTAGAAGGTGCCTTGTTCTTAATGGAGTACTTTGAGTAGAGTACGGGCATGGTGCATAAAGATGACCTACCTTTTTCAAATGCTTTTTATCGGTAGGTAAATTTCCATAATTTTCCGTACCAACTCTCTTCCTCCAAATCAACCAACGTTCAAAAGGAACTGGGTGATGTTCTAATACCCATGCCTCAAAAGCAGCTATATCGCTGTTCATACGATCTATAACTTGAGGAGAGTCTATTTGCCTTGGACCTGTTATTAAACTTACTTCCCGCCAAATTTCCTCGTTGGTTGTACCAGAAACTGTTATATGTCTATAGTCAATACAGTTACCCATTATTAAACCTGTACCTTGAGTGATCTTCTTTTATTGTTAATGTCTTGTATACTAAACTATTTTTATGAATACTAAACTCATGATCACTTGTGTCAATAACAAAATAATCTGTTTTGTTTAATTTTGGAGTTGTGTTAAGATCTTCATTATGTGTTAAATAAGTATTTGAAAGCATTACTATTCCTTCATCATCTTTATATTCAACCCCCGACCACTCAAACTTTAATACATAGGCTCCTTTTACTAAAGTTATATATTGAGAATAAAGATCTAATAACATATGATCTTCATCATTTATTCTTTGGGCAATTTTTAGCGCCGGCCCAGAAAAATATGCGCCTATTAACCCGCACCTGCCCTCTTGATTATATAAAACATCTTCCCAATGAACTTCTAACTTAAACTGCTCTGAAATTAAAAAACTCATTAATCCCTCTTAAATATACATAGGAGTTAAAGGTATAGATGCACTACCCTCTCCTAAAACATTTACTTCATTTGATCCACCACCAACTTGACTAACTATCCCATGGATCGTAGTTACACTTTTTCCCGTCGATGTAGCTCCTGCACTAACACTGCCTGATTTACTTGATGCAAAAACACTGGAAAAAGTTATACCCGTAACCGCAGGATCAGTACTTTGGCCAACGGTTATGCCTCTTAATACAAAAGACGGCTCAATAGCTCTAGTCGAAGCCGTACCCTCCAATATTTCAGATGCTCCTATATATCTAATTAAAGACCAGGTTTCCTGAGCGGGCTGATCCTTTGACCCCTTAGAATAACTATAACTATTAACCTGCCAATTTTCCCCTGAAATCTCCTCACCGCCCTCGCACGATTGAGCATTTATACCAGCACTAATAGTCCCGGTTGTCTCACAACCCTCACTTGGAGTAGTTTCATACACAGGGCCCGGGGCATATAAAGTCAAATTCATTGACTGCTGAGGCTTATACACCAAATGCTCCTGACTAGGATCCCAAGAGCCTAAACAAAAAGCATCCTGCCTTCCTGGTTCAGCATTCCAGCTAGCGGACAAAAAACAATGATCGCCCAAAAAATCTACCGTGGAACTACTCCCTATAACTATTGTAGTTGACATATTTTACTCCCATAATGTTTATAAATTAGAAGGTTACTTAATTATTTAGGCTTTGTTCCCTTACATTTCAAGTAATTTACATAATCACAATCATACCTGATTTTACATGTTTTACAAAACCTTCTCTTAAAAACCTCTAACCTTGCATTTATCTGTCTTGTATTTAAACTTCTTATATCCATACCACCAGTTAAATCAAATTCTTCTGGGTTATGACCACTAAATTTAGGAGGCTTTCTTCTTCTTTTAGAACAACTACCACATGCCATAAAAATCTCCTTCTAAGTCGTAGCCACTAAAGTTACATTAGTCATATACCATCCACCAGAATCGGAGTGTTCTGATTTAGGTATCAGTTGAGTACTATAATTCATTATTATCCCCTCAAATGTCTGATTGCCTGCAGTAAAAGTAGAACTTATATGAGGAGTAGGAGTATCACTTATAATAGTATAATTAACAGTAGCAATACCCATTATACTATAAGTTATTCTCTCTGCGGAACAATCATAATACTGAGTCATATTTATTCTAACTCCTCAACATATTTAACATTTGCAGTCTCAGAAGCCTTATATATAGAAGGGCCTTTTGCAACAATCCTAGAATAATTGGCTGCAGAATAACCACCGGCTTGTCCCCTAAAAGCAGAGGAAGGTAATAATTCAGTAGCACAAGAATCAGAATCTTGTACTTGTTTTTCAGCCATAAAAGAGTGCAAAACAAACTCTCCTCGCCTTGCTATTGGCATAGGAGTTCCAGCCCTTAACCTATAGAAATGATTAGTATATATTGACATAGTTTTTTCACCAATTTAAGCATTATAAGCAAAAGTATACGAAGCTACAGGAACAGCTCCAGGGACCAGCTCAATATTAAAATTCTGCAAATAGTAATCCCCATCTCCTACTCCCATATTAGATAAAGTACACCCACTTTCGGATGAAGAATCAAAAGCTATAGGCCCTCTAGAGTAAACCATACCTAAACCTTCATATTGCTTTCCAACTGTAAATAAAGAAGAAGGACCAGATTGAGAAGAAGCAACTATCGTATTTGAAGTTTCATCCACTTCTTTTATTAACCTAACATAATCAGATGCGGCTTCTTGCATAAAAGACCTTCCAGGACCCAAAAATATAAAATGAGTTTTTTCTATATCACATCTGAACTTCCTCATCCATAATACTTGGGCCCCTGCCCTTGCTGGGCAACCCCTATAAATATCTGTACCAGCAAAACCAGAAATATTTAATGTACCTATTCTTGCCCCTACTGAAAGATCGTCACAGCCATTATCAGATATTTCTGAATTTACTGTATTATTAACTGAAATAAAGCAATCAGAAAAATTAAATGGGGTATCGGCAAAAAAGTTACCAACTAAATAACAACAATCGGACATATTTTAACCCTCTCCTCTTGTAGTATCATCAACATAACTAAAATATGTTCCATAAGCTGGACCACCTTGTGCAATTGAAGCATGATCATGTACTATCATCGGTGTAGCAGCCATCCTAACTCTCTCGCCTGTATATGCATAAAACCATATTATATTAGAAGTAGGTAAAATTTGTTTATAATCAATAGCAACTTTATCATTGTGCGCCTTTACTATTTTTCCTGCTTCATCGCTTTCTAAAACAAATCCATTAACAGGGGTTTTAAATTCCCCGTTTATTTTTACATCTGTTCTTTGAGGACAAAATCCCCCATCATTATCCAATGTTGTTGGAATATGTAAAGTATAAGTATTTCCAGCTTGAAGAGTTAAGGCTATATTTATTATATTCGACATAAACTACGCATTTTCCTCCAATTCATCGGACGGTAAAAGAGTGACATTTACAAAACACTTAACTTCATGCGAAGATGGTATTCTATTTTGTGCTGTTAATTGAGTAGGAGGTTGTGTAGTCTCAAATAATTTAACACTTTCTCCTGAATTAGTTATAATATTATCTGCTTGGGCTTCAAACTTACCATCTCTTAAACCTTTTCTAACAACGTTATTAATAGATACCCAAGAATGTTTTGTAGCTCTACAACGTCTTGTATATTTTTTTCCATTAAGTAAAGATAGGCAATCTTCTCCACTTATATTCCACATCACATATCCTGGATCATCCCAACATGGGGTTATTGTACTTTTCTTTAATATACCGGTATAAATTTTATTAAGCCTTCCATCAGCCCCGGCCCGGATCGTAACAAGTCCCCCATTATTTCCACCACTTAGCTGATCGCTATCAACCTTCAGTTGAGCTGTAAAAGTAGAAATTTGACCCCTAGTTTTTTGAACATTAAAAGAATGAACAAATGGAGTTTCTACTGATAAATTACCCACAGTTATAACTGAACGTATTTTAACTAAATCTATTGACAACCTATACCTCCACTGGGTTATTATAAACAGAACAACTTACAACATCACCTTCTCTTATTACATCACTGCAAGTACATACGGCTATTCTTTCTCCGTAACCATCAATCCTAACCTTAAAATGTACCCCATTTCCTAAAGCCTGTATTACCGTTCCTCTTGCATTAAAAGACTCGGTTGCTTTTATAGCAGGCCCAGACGGGCCGCCAGCTGAAAGAGGTTTTACCATCCTAGACCCTTCATTAACAGATATGGTATAAGAACTACTATCATTATAAGCATAGGTTATACTATTTACCACGCCTCCACCAGGACCTATTTGACCTAATTCTACTTCAGTATTAGGACCACAAACATAAGTAGCCTCAATGCCGGTTTCATTATTCATAAAATCATAAAGGCTTCTGGATAAACGTTCTAATTTTACATCATCCTCATCAGGGTCATTTAAAAATGGAAGTGTCAATTCCATTCCAGGACCAGCAGCCATTTCATCCATAGCTAACTCTAATGGAGTATTTTCAAAGTCCTGTTGGGTGGTCGGGTCATTATCCTGTACCCCAACAGACTGATCTAAAATACGACCATTAAAAGCAATTGATTCTGGTGGTTCATATAAAACCAATGGTCTTATTAAGTACTCAAAATTCTTAGCTATATCAATAGCTTTAGAAGATAACCCATCTTCACCAACACCATTAAACTCAGGGTCATATATTACTATTGAGGGGGTATTTATAGAAACCAAAGCTATTACTTGTTGTATAAGAAATCCCCTACCATTCGTTAAAGGTAAAATACAACCTTTGCCCTCTTTGCCCTCTTCATATCTACCAGCACGGCCACCCATTCCAATTACGTAAGAAGTATTTTGACCGTACATCTTTGGGTCTAAGTCATTAGAATTATTGGCAAAAACTATGTAAGGAACAGCATAACCTTCTTCATCTTTTTCATACATTATTACATAATCTTCACCTGAGTCTAACTTCAAAAGCTGTAAATTTGGACTTTCTAAATAAATCAAAACTTTATATAAATCATCCGTCGGAGGATTCATTTTTACTGCATCCTCATCCCTATTATAAGGAGCAGATTTTAAAAATGATAAAGCATGACCAAAAATAAAAACATCTTCTACTTTTTGAAACTTATCAACCCTTGTTCCCCTAACATCATCAAAACGAATTTTTTCCTTCATTTCTATTTTTATACCAACCTCTGAAGGAATTATCTCTTGATTCTCAGAAGCCCAACAATCTACTTCATAACCTTGGGATTCAGGATTAAAGCTAGGTCTATCAACCAAAGTACCTATAAAAGGACCGCCCCTATCACTCTCCAAGTCTATACCATAAACTGAAACATTGGGTTCCCCTGCTACTAAAATAGGAACTATAGCTGTATTGCTCCACGAAATGGTAGAGTCTTCTGTAGACCCAGGAGCATACTTATGATGAGCATAACCCATTATTTTCAAATAAGGATCATCTAACTCATATAAATTATTAATACCGTCTTTATATTTACTATCTAAGTTCGGGTCATTAAAAACAATAACTGCATGAGTACTAACGGCTGGGTTAGAACAAGACGACATAAACCTTGTAGCGTCATATATTATTTTGCTTTCATCACTGCCATTTCCCCATATAGGTAGCCATGGAGTATCATACCAAGTTGGCATTGGTTTTCCACCACGTACTAATACTCCAGTACATTTTTCTACATACGTTGAAGTTTGAACTTGGTAATATATATCATCTAATCTAGCTGTTCTATCTCCTATTTTAACGAAATGAACATCACCATTCTCATCGACTATAGGCTCATAAATTATATCACCACCGGATTCAGCCAGGTGTTCCAGTAACGATAGATTAATAACAGCCATGGCGTCCATTTGTTTTATGTCTAATCCATATAAACTTCCACCTATACGAGTAGATTCACTAGATAAGCTTAACCCATATGTTTCTACAACATGAGCCGCAAGGCTCTCCCCTTTTCTAGGTCCTTCGCATTCAATATCTAATAATAGATCTGTATTACCATATTCTTCCCAAAAATTCCTAGCAGAATTTGGAACTGGCACTGCCATATATTATTACCCCTCACTGTATATTAATTAATAAAATTTAACGCTTGTTTAGCCAATCTAGCTGCCTCTTGACCGCCCATTTCTACCCTATTAATTTGAGAGGTTACATTATCTGACATAGATGACATATTTGACTCTACACGAGCTATTTCGGACTGAACTCCAGCAATTTGTTGAGTTAATTCTGTAGTTACTTGTCCTTTAATTTCTCTTCCCATATCTTCCATTCTAACACTAAGAACTTTAACTTCATCATCAAATTTTGTTGTCGCGGCTATTAATTTATCATGTACTTCAACTACCATTTCTGCTGTTCTATCAAAAGACGCTGCCCCTGCAGATCCAGCACCTGTTGCAGTTATATCAGGTATATTAAATTTTGCAGCCGCCGCAGCATTTTTAATAGCATCTGAAAGTTGAGAAGATGCAGAAGAAACATCAATAACAACATTAACATCTTGAAGACTACTACTTAAAGTATTAGAGAGCTGATTCAAAGACGAAGATATACTATTATTTAAATTAGTCACAGCTTCAGAAGAGTCAACTTTAATTACAGAATCTTCTACTTTTACCTCTTTGTCTTCAACTTTTAATTCTATGGAAGAAAGCTTCTTCAAAAGATCATCGGCATCTATTTTTATAGGAGCTACATTCAACGCTTGGTTTGCAACTTCCATGGCTTTTGTTTCTTTAGGATTAAGTACTGTTTCTCCTCTATGTAATTCAGCAATTCCTCCATGAGCAAACTCTATTCCACCGAGAAACTTAGGAACAGAATTTCTCTGGGCCGGGGAAATTTTATCTAAATCGTCTTTTGAAGGAATAGGTAACCCATAAGATTGGAAAATTTCCTTTACTTCATCAGGCTTCAAATTTGATATTTTAAGTAAACTGGGTACTATAGAAGCTACTCTTTTATTAAGTTCTTCTTTATCCGTAGTAGTAGGTGTAGCTATAGAAGCAACTAATGATGCAGCTTTGTTAAATGAATCGGTAAATCTTTCACTTGCGCCTACACCTGAAAAATAATTTAACATTGCTTTTGAAGGTGCTTTTTTGTCTATAAACATACTTATAGGAGAAACACCAGTCAAATCAGCTTTTTTAAGTGGTTCTGTTTTTTTATCTTTTTCCCTAAGTATACTATCAACAGTAGGACTTGTGGCAACCCTTCTTATTTGCTCAAGGTATGAAATAGTCTTTTTTCTAGATACTTCATCTGATAAGTATCCGGAATCTTTAGGATCTTTATTGCTTACAAACCTAAACCCTTTACCTTCAACTTTTTCAAGAGCATTCCAAGGAGCAACAGAAAAACCCAATTTATGTTTTTCTATAACTGTTTTTTGTAATCTAGGGTCTTTAAATAAGTTCGTTCCGGGCTCATTGGCTACTTTTAGAAACTCATTAGCCATAGGCACAATTTTAGCCATGGCAATTTCAATAGAAGAAAAATCCTTAGCTAATTCATCGTCCGGTTTACTAAGATCAATAACATCTAAATCAAAGCCTTTATAATCAGCAGCCTCTTTAATTTTAGTTATCCATGCAACATAATCAGCCACATGGGGAGGTAATGACCCTGTAGGAGGTAGTTCCCTAACAGTTAAATCATCAAATGTCTCAAGACCGAAAAATCCAGGCGTATAATTAGCCTTATCCTCTACTATACCAAGTGGTCTTTTATAAGCTTCTTTAATTTTTGGAATAGAGGATTCTGGACGTACATTAAATTCTCCAGATCTTATAGCTGATTTAGAAACCTTACCAAAACGAACACCGGACCTATGGTCTTTATATATATTTATACCGCGTTTTTTATCGTAGTACTTACTAATTGACGGATAATTTAGTACTTCACTATCTCTTCTGGATTCATCAAAAAGAGCATTGGAGGCTTCCATCTTTTGTAATTTCTTTTTCTCTTCAATCCGTTTCAAATTTGCCATATAAGCACGATCTTTTGCTAAAGCTCTGGCTTGATCTGCTTCTCTGTCCATAGCAGCCTTGCTGGATTCATAACCCCAACGATCTAAATCCTCTAAACGATCTTCTAAAGGATCTGGGCCCAAAGAACCATAAGCTTTTTTAAGTCCCATAGTGTGTTTATATGATCCTGGCAGCCTTCTTTCACCCATAAAGAAATTATATCTTTCTGGGGTCATTAACTCTTCATCAACATAACCTCCTGAATTAAATTCAGGAAAATCATTATTTTTACTAAGAGACCTTATGTAATCTTCTATCTTCTCTATAGGAAGTGCCATAATAGAAGTGAGCCTGGTAAACAACTCTAAAGTGGTTAAACCAGTCTGTTCTAATATATTTTCTAAATTTGAAAAAGAAAATAAATCATCAGTATCTAAGTCCTTGATTAAAGAAGCTCTTTTTGAAGAAAGATAATCAGTAGCAAAATCTACTTCAGAACGAATACCCCTTGTGATATTTACGTTTTTATTACTTGATAGTTCTGATTGTGGTATATACTTTAACGGTTCTCTTTCCTTGCTGGGAACATATTTCAACCCCTTCATTCTTCGTAAATAGTACTCTGGACTTAAATCCCTATCTAAATAGTCATCCCCGTATTTAGCTTTAGATTCTTCTATGTGTTTTTTATAAAGTTCTATTCCTGTAGTATCTTCTGGCTCTGAATCATATGGTATTGTAGAAGTTGCAACATTAGTAAAAAATTTAACTTTATCTGGATCAACTTTCTCTGCTGCTTTTCCAGAATAAGTTGCTTTTTCAAATTGTTTACTTTTTCTATCAAAATCTTCTAACCAGCTATACCCAACACCTCCACCATCAGCAAGACCTAATTTTCCTCTAATTTCTTTTTCAATGTCTCTTATTACCGCACCTTCTCCTTCTGTATCTATTTTTATCTGTCTTAACATGTCGGCACGGGAACCTGAACTACCGACAACCTCTCCCAGAACGTTTCTATTTGATAATGCTTTTTGTATGTTTTCTGGAGTAATTCTTAACTTCTTAGAAAATACCCCTGATAAAGCATCACTGTTACTTAGTACTTTAGAATATCTATCTAACATTGATAGAGGGCTTTTTGGGAATAGTTTAGATTCTTCGTAGTCTCCAGCATCTAATATATCAACTAAGGTATTATATAGATCTTTAAGAGATCCAGCTCCTTGTACGCCTGGAGAATCTTTTAATTCTTCAGGTAGAGATGATTTATATAAAGTAAGGTAGTTTTTTAGAGCCGCCGGGTCAAAACCTTTACCTTCAGCGGATGGGTCTAATTTAGTCGGAGCACTTGCTTCAGAGTCAGTAAAATACTTATGTGCCTTTTTTATATCCTCGGGCGTTAATATACCTCCATCTGCCAACCCTACATATGATTTTATTTCTTCTTCTATATCTCTTATTACTGCGCCTTCACCTTCTGTATCTAATTTTATTTGACGCATCATATCCGCTCTACTGCCTGATCCACCAACCATTTCTTTAAGAACGTTTCTATTTTTTAAAGCTTTATTTATAATGTCTGGAGTAATTTCAAGTTTTTTAGAAAACATTCCAGAGAGAGCTTTTCCGCCGGCCAAAATTTTAGAATACCTATCAAGCATTGGAAGAACGCTTGTCGGGAATAGATCAGAATCTGAGTACTCACCGGAGTCTGAATAATCTGCTAAACTATTGTATAAGTCTTTCAAATTACTGGCATTTTTTATATCAGAAAGGTTTCTTACCTCAGCAGGAAGAGTAGATTTGTATAACTCTAAATAATTTTTAAGAGCTTTTTCGTCATACTTATCCTTTGCTTCAACGTCAAATTTTGAAGGAGTAGCTGCCTCGGAATCCGTAAAATACTTATGGGCCTCTTTTATATCCGCAGATGTTAAAATTCCACCATCAGCCAAACCCAGTTTGCTACGTATTTCTTTCTCAACATCTCTTAATACAGCACCCTCTCCTTCTGTGTCTAATTTTATCTGGCGCATCATGTCCGCTCTACTACCAGAAGTGCCTATCATTTCATTTAATACGTTCCTATCCCCTAGGGCTTTCTTGATAATTTCTGGAGTTATATTTAATTTTTTTGAAAACAGTCCAGATAAAGCATCACTATTCTTTAATACTTTAGAGTACTTACTCATCATTGGCAACACACTTGTTGGAAATAAAACCGAATCTTCGTAGGTGCCTGAATCAGCATAATCAGCTAAAGTATTATATAAATCTTTTAATGACCTTGCAGATTTTATATCTGCCGCCTCTTTTAGATCCTCTGGCAAAGAAGACTTGTACAACGAAAGATAATTTTTTAACGCTAACGGATCAAAATCAGATTCTTCTGGGTCCATTTTAACTGGTGTTTGAGCATCAGAATCGGTAAAGTATGCATGAGCTGCTTTTATATCTTCAGGGGTCAGTATGCCCCCATCAGCAAAACCTTTAGCTTTCCCCTTTTCAAAATCTTCTCTTCTGAACTCTAAGATATTAGAATTTAAGGACTTCTTACTTGATCCTTCTTGATCTATCCAATTTCTTTTAATACTCTTACTAAAAGCAGTAGCAGTATCATCACCCAGATTAGTTAAGTTTTTAGCAATCTTTCCTAATATACCAGTACTCTCAATAATAGTACTATCTTTATCTTTTTTATCTTTAGAAAAGTCTTCAAAAATAGGGTGCTTTTTAGTTTCTTCCGCTTTTATTGATTTGGCTGGACGTTCTCCAAGTCTTTCTAACAGCCTGTTATCATGAGCAATTTTTACTTCTGCTTCCCAATCAGCAAGACGTTTTCTTAACTTTCTTTTTATGGCTAAAGACTTTTCTCTATCTTCATCTAAATCTTTTTTAATAGAGGATGATCTTTTCCTCATCGATATATCTATTGCTTCTTGGAAAGTATTGTATTTTCCATAATCAGTACCATCAGCAAAAGCATTTACTTGACCACCATCATTAAACCCAGGGACTGCCCCTTTCTTATTCATAAAATTAAGTTTATCGTAACCTATCTGCCTTGCTGAATGAGCACGAATGACGAATTCACCTGGACTTAAAAATGCTTTAACTTTATCTTCTCTTGGTCCCCCTGGACCAGAAACACCTCCACCTAAACTAGAAGGATGATCTCCAAAAGCTTTTGCTTGCCCTCCGAAATTAAATCCATGAAAACTTGCCAAATCAGACATTTTTTCTGACGACATGGCAGCCATATGTTTTTGTAATCTTTCATAGAAGGTTGCAGCTTTATTTTCAGAATCCTCTTTAGGAGTTGCTTCTTTAACTTTTCCGCCGGACGCTGTTATTAAATCTCTCAAAAGATTTTGTACTTCTCTAAATTCTTGCTGTAAAGGAGAAGTAACCGCATCTCTTAAAGTTTGTCCTTCATCATTAACGAACATGCCTGCTAAGGTATCTTTTAATGCCATTATATCGTTTCTTAAATCAAAACCGATACCTTTATAAACTGTATCTGGGGCTTGATCGCTTTTCAAATATGATAACTGTTCTTCAATTAAACGGAAAGCTTGAGTACCAGAAAAACCAGGACTTTCTGCAACCATGGTATCTCTATATTTTTCAATAGATGCTATTTGATCTTTAGTAGATACCCTTGTAGTTGCTTCTGATAAAGCTTCTCTTAAACGATTTTGAAGATCTAAAAGTTTTTCATTAGTACCAGAATCCATACTGGTATCAGTCATTCTCATGCGAACAATATTAGAGTAGAAATTCTTAAATGGTTCTAGCATGGACTTACTTGTTTGATCGTATTCACGCTGTTTATAGTATCTAAGTTTTGATTCTCTTTCAGCAGGTAAATCCATAATCTGCTGTCTAATTTTATCTTGTTCATTTAGATCTGTTGTATTAAATAATTGATCTTGTAAATTTAAGCGTCTTATGTCGAACTGAGTAACTGTATTAGGATCTAACTCCATTCCGTATTTTTGGGCTAATCTCTGTTGTTCTGGGGTTATTTCTACAATAGCATCAGGATGAGATCCTCCTAACATCTTGTTTGTATTATCAATATACTCTTCCAGCCCGGCGAAACTTTTTACCATTCTGTCTACTGCTGCAACATCCAAGGAGTTTTGTAAATTTGTTAATGCTTCTTGGTACTTATTAATTACTCTCATACCAACGCTAGCATCTTGTAACAAATTGGAAGATTTCAAAATAGAAAGAGAAGTAGACTCATACAGTAAATTTAATTTTTCTAAATCTTTTTTAAGTCTATCTGCCGCTTTCTGATCTCCCCTTTTCTCGTAACCCGCAATGTTTTCTTTTAACGTTTCTCTATTTTCAGAAAGCATGGAAAGTAATTGAGTTCCATAATCAACAGTTTTGGTTAATCCTGTATAAGCTGTTAAAGATTTTTTAAGATCTTCACCACCCTCGGCATATAATCTTTGATCAGCTGACATTTCTTTGTTGAGAAGAGCAATAGGCACAGCACCTGAAAAACCTGATAATGATCTTCCAACAGAAGGAGTCGGCTTAAACCTTTGACTTATTTCATCGGTTCTCAAAGCTTGTCCAATACCTCTTTTGAAATCTTCAATTTTTAATTCAAATTGTTTTATATTTGTTATCCTGGAAAGATAAGCATTCGCTTGTCTTTGTATCTTGGCTTGTTCTGCACGATCTTTATCTATAACCGCTTTATCAGCTAAAGCTTTTTTTCTTAAAACTTCTTTGTTTTCTTCTACAGATAAAGCTCTTGATTTTCCGTATAAAGGTTCACCGGTTCTACCCATTTCTCGGTTAACCCTATCTTCGCTTATAATTTCATCCAGGGCTTTTGCAAATTCGTCCGGGGCTGTTTTTAGTAAGTCTATTATAGCATCCTGCTGGCTTTTAGAAGTATTAGCAAAAGTAGATATACTGGAATCAGTAGCATAAGACGCATTAGCTGTATTTAAGGCTGTAACTATTAAACCAACCAATCCTGCAGCTTCGATTTTTCTAGCTCCACTAACACCGCTAGCTTTTAATTCTTGCTCAACCTTTGATTTAATGGAATTTATTTCCTTTCTTCCCTGTACGCTTTGAAGATCTTTTGCTACTTTTGAAGTTTGTTTTACTGTTTCTTCTTCACTTCTTTTGGTAAATTTAGAAGCATTTTCCTTCATGTCTTTAACAAAAGCGTTTATGAATTCTTTACTTGCGCCTTGAATATACTCTTTTGCCCGCGGGCCTTTTTCTTCTAAAACTTTCTTTAAGTCTATTTTTTCATCATTCTTAACAGCCTCTGAAAGTTTATCAGAAACCTTGCCCATTTTTTCTTCGAACTTTTTATAATAATCAGGAGCGTTTTTAGAAATATCAGGTAGCATGTATTTCATTAATCCACGTATAGCAGTAGAGGCCAGCATTAATTTAGCCGTTGAACCTTCGCCGGCTCCAAAAGCTTTAGATCCTAAATATGCCAATCCAGGCGTAACAGAAAGAGTTTGCCCGATATCATAAAACTGTTTTTTAGAAAGCTTTTCATTTTTAAGCTCATTAAGAGCATAAAGTTGTTTATCAACTTCAACCGTTGGTAAAGATTTTTCTTTAAGTTTTGATTTCTCTTTCTCTACATTAGCTATTCTTTTTTCCAACGCAGCTATATCTTCATTATTTGTAGCATTTTGTAGTCCATTAAACACTGCATAAGACAATGCTGATTTTCCAAGCATATCCGTGTTAAAAAAGCCTTTTGTTTCCTTTCCTTTTTCCATCGCAGCAAAAGCTTCATCTGCTGATTTTCTCATGCGTTTTTCAGCTTTACCGGTTTCAAACCAGTCCTTCGGTTTAAATGTACGCATACGTTCAATAAGAGCGTTTGCATCCACCCCCTGAGCTGTTAAACCTCTAGAAATTGCACCATAAGCTAAATCCTCGTAATAATCTTTGGGAACTTTAGGATCTGATCTTCCCATAAGTTTCGCCATATTATTTACTTTTTTATAATTAAACTGATCAACGCCATTATTTTTGAGTAAATTAATACTGGCTTCATTTAGTACTTCATCTAACTCACTAACAACCTTAGCATTAGAGGGAGTTTCAGCTAACTTATCCCGCATATAAGTTAATTTTGCCATGTCCGCTAAGGCTCTTGCAACTTCTATATTACTATCTGCACTTTCTGAAGAAATTTGTAAATCTTTTTTAGCGTTCTCAACTATCTCTTCTGGGGATCTAAATAAATCTATAAGGTTAAAAATACCAATTCTAATATCTGAAAGTTCGGTATTAGCATCAATTAATTGTTCAGTAGCAGAGCTTACAGCAAGAACTATTTCAGCAGCGCCTTTATCTCCACCAGTATAACCTACGATATCCCGGTATTCGTTCATTTCTTCAGGGTTTTTAAATCTTGTAGCAAAACCCTTACTTGTTTCATCAATACGTTCAAGATCCCTAAGAGTACTTATTACAGCATCGGCTTGTCTTGTTAATTCAGCATAGGTTTTTTCAGCAACATTTGCTTCTTGAACAACTCCCTGTAAACCTGGAACATCTGTAAGGGCCCTTTGTTTTACGTTTAAATCCCTATAATTATAAGTACTTGTCTTATAACCTTCTAACCCTTCAGAAATACCTTCCATAAATCCCGTAGAAAGTTGTTTACGTTGTTTATAATGATCTTCTTCAATGTCAATCATTGTTTTAATAGACTGTTGACTGCTTTCCAATGTTTTACCTAAATCCTCTATAGCTAATCTAAATTGGAAAACTGCAGAATTATTCTGTAGTAATGATTGATTAAGTTTTAATTGTTCACCAGTTAAACCTGATATAGCACGATCTGGAGAGGTATCACCGGTTTTTATGGATTGTAAAATCCCTGCCCTTTCTTCAAAAGGTTCATAAAAACTCTTTAAGAACTCTTCTTCATAATCTTTCTTATAACTAGGAGTTCCATAGGTATCTGTTGTACGATCGTAACCTTTATTTGTTTGTACTAAAAATTCAGAGGCTATATCACTATAAAACTTCTCTCCAAAATTAACTTGCCTTTTATTTAAAGTTTTCTTATCTAAACCCAGCATACCAGCAGAAGCCCCTATTGAAGAAACAGCGGTTCTTGTCATAGCTGATTCTGCAACTTGAGTCATATCCTGCATAGATGTTACAACTTCTACATTACCAGACAACATGTTCGCGGTTAAGTCTCTTAAAGATTTTATAGTTCCATCAAGAGAATTAACAAAAGTTAAAATAAATTTACCAGAAGCGTCTTGACCAACAACGGCCTGTCTACCAGCAATCTTATTTGCTTTAGCAAATTCTTTCGTTAATTTTACAAAATCCCCTGAAGTTATTGCAGTTTTTCCACTTTCAAGTGGTCCTCTTGGAACAATGCCTTGTGATTTCAACTTATCAAGTGTTAAATCAGCAGTAGGTTCAAAAGCTCCTTTATACCCAGGGAAAGCATACATCATGGAGTATTTTGCTTTTACATCTTCTGCTGTTACTCCAGTCATCCTATACTTATCATTTGCAGTTGCAATTACTTCGAATGCCTCTTTAAGACTTTCTTGATTAACTATAAGATCTATCTGTCTCGTAGATAACTTATCTGTAATTAAACTATCAAGGCGATCTGTAATTTCTTTAGCATCAACCTCTAAAGCAGCTTTTAATTTAAGTTCTTTTTCTTGAAGTTCTTCAATAGCTGCATCAAAAGCATTACTTAATGGGTTCTTATTCCTAGCAGATAATAATTTACTTAGTTCCTCTTGTAATTTAACAAGTGCTTTTTTGGGACCTACGTTTATCATTTTTTCAAACATAGGACCACCCAAAGGCATGTTTTTAGATATCTCTTTTAATGTATACTTCCAGTTCTGTATTCCACCGGTTTCGGTAGCATCAGAAGCATATTTACTGACTATATCTGATTGAGATAATGCTAAACTAAATTGGGTTGATGCTGCTTTATTTGATAAATATCTTTCTAGATCTTTTCCAGTTCTATTAAGATAAACATCTCCTCTTTCTCCGTACCCACTAACGAGCTTGGAGTCATATTTTGCAGCCATCTCATTAAAACTGCTTTGGCGTTGATAAAGATCTAATTGTCTTCTTAGTAAACTACTTGTACCTTCATCTCCTATAGGAGTTTCTCCAACGGCGGCTCTTTTCTTCTCTAACGTTCTATATGAAGAAAGTAAATTACTAATATCAGAAAGAGCTTCAAACTTCAGATCTATTTCTGGGGATCTTTGATCTCTATAAGAATCTGCATTACCTAATAAACTTTTACCTAATCTGATAACTGCTGGGGTAGCAAGAGCAGCTGCTACTGTAGTTCCCATAAGGGGACCTAAAGTTTTCATAATAGAAGCAGAACTTTCATTCATGTTCTCTTTAAGATATGCAGATGCGCCTTGTCCTAAAGCTCCTGTTTTTTCTAGACCTGAACCTACAAATTTTAATGGAGTGGAAACTATAGATCCTACAGATTGCATTACAGCCCCGACCGAAGGTAAGCCTACAAAACTAGCACCTAAGCCAATAAAAGAGGACAGCTTCTTAATCATTTCTGCAATTGTCTTTATAAACCCACCAACTTTATCTACAGCAGAGGAAGAGTCTCCTACAACAACTCCTAAGAACGTATTGAATTTTTTAGCTGTTTCTACTAAAATATACCCTAACTTGCTTAATGGGCTTTGAAGATCTTTAAATTTGGCACCTTCTTTAATTGTATCTAACCCGAAAAGAATATCGGCGTCTTTTTTAGTATCACCTATACCGAATATTTCAAATAGGCTTATCTTGGCACTTGATTTAAAAGAGCTTATAAGTTCAGAAATTCTTATAGCCCCGACCGATAAACTATTTGAAACACCATCTAATAGATCCTTACCTTTAGACATAAACGTAAAGAAAGATACGGCAGCGGCTGCGGCCAGTTTAAGCCCGCTAGGAATACTATTAACTATTTCTAAGAACCCTCTTATTCCAGACAAACCAACTTTAAAACTAGGAAGTACTAATTTACCAACTTCTATTTTAAGTTCAGACATCGTGGCTTTAACTTTTTCAAGCTGCTTAGCATAAGTCTTCATCAAAGCCATATTACGGCGTTCTGCTGAGCCTTTAGAGTTAATACTGTTTGTCATACTATTAAGAACTTCATCCCAGTTATCCATAAGGGTAAGAACAGCATTATACTGTCTTGTTCCACCCAGGGCTTGTGCTAAGTTTAATTTAGAAGCATTTGATTGATCCTTCCATTTTGATTGTAAATCTGAAAGAATATCAAAACCACTTCTTAATTGTCCTTGCTGATCTTTTGTACTAACACCAACACTTGAAAGTGCTGCGGGACCTTTCTCGGTGTTTAACCTATTGAAAATAAAGCGTAATGAGGTACCTACTTCCTTACCGGTTTGTCTTGTTACTGATCCGATTGCAGCAACCATACCATTTAATTGGTCAAAGGTAAATCCAGCATTTTTACCGGCAGAAGCTGCTTTCTTAATAGCATCCGCCAAATCGCCTGCTTTAATTGCTGCTTTAGATTCTACTTCACTCCATGAGTCTAAGAACCTCATAGAACTTTCACCCTCAGATCTAAATACCTTCATTGCAGCGGTTAAAGCCTCGGTAGCGTCAGTAGTGCTAAGATCGGTAATATTTGAAGCAACTGTTGATGTTCTTGTCCTATCAACAACTTCCATCTGCCCCAAACCTTGCTGGGCAAAAACCCTCATACTCGATAGAACATCCTCTACACCGGTGCCATAAGTTTTAGCAAAATCAACCGCTGATCTTTGAAGTTCATCAAAATCTGTTTTAAGTGGATTCATTACCATCTGTAATTTTGCCATTGCGTATTCAATATCACTTATTTGATCAACTGAATCTTTAATGTAACCCATACCACCATAAACAAGTTTTGCTGCAGCTCCCCATTTAATAACACGATCAATTGCTATAGCAAAAGTTCTATTACCTTTACCTACTATTTCATTAAGGTTTTTGTACTCGCGGGAGAAAACCCCAACCATTTCACCTGTTTTTTTATCAAAACGATCCCCTTGTTTAAAAAATGAATACCTAGGACGACCAACAACTCTATTATTGGCTGCGTAGATTTTAGGATCATAAACATAGGCTTCACCTTTTTTAGGACCGCCACCTTCCTCAGATCTACTAAAGTAGTCCTCAATAAGGGAAACATTACGCTGGATCATTGCTTCTTGTTGAGGTTTAGTTAATTGTTTTGGAATATCAATTAATGTTGGGAAATCTATTTTACCATTAGATCTTAATCTATTCGGGGAAGTTAGATCAACATTAACATATAACTTTTCAAGATCCCTAAGTTCTTTTAGTACTTCTTTCATAGCAACTAACTGAGGCGCAGTATAATCCTCCTCTGCACCAAAAGAAAGTTTCTTTTCAACGGCTTGTTTTAATCTTGATACTCCATCTTTTAATGATGCAAAATCCCAATCCTGAAACATTTTTGAACCTTCACGAGAAACTATTTCTGGATCAGTATAAAGATCAATAAGATTTTTATCGAGACCAATTAACTGCTCTAAGGTATCTCTTATAAGATCTCTTGGAATTGGTACTTCATCGTCTTCAAAACGAGAAATGTTTTTAAATATCTCTCTTAATCTATTATCACCACCCTTATCACCTAGAACATCAGCAGCTCTTTTATGTCTTTCCTCCGGAGATTCCCATGTACCTGCAAATTTAGCAACATCACTATCTAAGTATACCCCACCTTCACTATAAATATCTGAAGGTTTAGAGAAAGATTTTTTAACGTTTTCCTGAAATTTTCTAATTAAGTTTTCATAAGCATTCGCAGCATTAACTTCTTCAGGAGAACCTTTTTCTTGCTGTCTCAAATGCTCTAGAGCTTCTTTTAGTTTACGAACATAATAATCACCAACAGCAATTCTATAAGCTTTCCATGCCTTACTTATTTGTCCTTGAGTTATATCTCCTGCTGCCTCAAGTTTTTTAATTTCACTACTTAACTCACTTCCCGCAGGTTTTTTATAAGAAGTTTTCTTTAACAGTTGCTGAATACTTTCGGGAAATTGATCTATACCATCGTCATCTACCGATACATTATATTTAGATCTTTGATGTTCTCTGGCAATAGAATGTTGTCTAACTAACCAACCGTGTTGAGTTATAGAAGAAGATCTTGCAAACTCTGAAACATCCATGTCTGAATAAGGATCTGAAGGATCTATGCCTGCGTCTTTTGGAGATTTTTCGGGCCGGCCTGGAAATCTTCCTTTGAAAACCTCACCTTTAGAAGGAGCAGAAGCATACCTGCTGGATAGACTCCTCCTTACGTTTTGATAATTATCTCTGGTTAATCTTAAAAGTTCATCAATTTCTTCAGGAGTAATAGCATTTTCTGGTTTCTTTAGATCACTGGCTATTTTCTTAGCCGTCTCAAAAGAAGCAGTTGGAGCAAACCCTTTTCCTGAAGATAGTACTTGTTCTCTAGCAGCAACTATGGCCTGCATATCTCGATCAAGTCTTTCTTGATCAAACTCAAATCTAACCTTAATAGGAGGAAGACTTTCATCCATATTACTGTAAAAGTGTGCATAAGCAGGTGCTTTTGTAGCTTCTGGGTCTTTAGATTCCAGTGCTTTCAAATATAAGTTTAATTGAGAAGCAACATCACCTAACTTACTTTTCTTAAAATAAGAACCTAAATCTGATTGTTTTAGTACTTCAGGAGTCAAAGCATTAACATTAATGTCAGTAAACTCTTTGCCACCTGTTAATTCAGATACTAATTTTTTAAGAGCTATATAGTTTTCTTCGCTTATTGTTTTTACATCAATAACTTCAGATATAGATTTTCCATCAGATTTTAAATTCAATACATCTATAGTTCCAGAAACTTCACCTGCTTTAGGATCTACGTATTTAACCGGTTCTTCTATTAATGTATTAGGACGTTCTTTATATTTACTTTCAAGCTTAGCATGTATGGCTGTACCCAAAGGAGAAGAAGTAGTTAAAATTGGAGAAGAATCTTTCATCCCCATCATATTCTTCTTAATTTCTTTTACCTGTTTTTCAAAAGATTTTTGGCCCCCAGATAAACCACTGGCTCTATATTTAACTTCAAAACTAGAGTCTTTAGCGGTATTTAAGCCACCAGTAATTTTTTCTACTAATTCGTTTACACGATCTAAATTCTTAATAGAAAAAGAGTCTGATCTGACATTTTTAGAAGGATCTGAACTTAATGTTCCTCCAAGTACCGAATAAAGATTGGGCTCGATGCTTACCAAATGAACTGGAACAATTCCTCCTGACATTGGCATTCCTGCACCAGCCGAAGGTCCTCTGGGAGGAGCAGTATAACCACCAGCACCAAACGAAGGAGCTGATTGTAGTCTTTCTCCCTCTGTAGAATATTTAACACTTTCTTTTGCTTTCTTAAAGTATATATCTTTATTTTGTTGTTGTATTGTATCTATACGAGATCTTTGCTTATTTAAGTATTCTTTTGGATCAACTGCACCTATAGTTTTATCTAGATAAGACTCATTACCTGTTTGAGTTCTAGCAACTTTAACTATTAAATCTGATTCTTTTATACTTATGGCTTTACCTATATACTTTTCAGCATATTTTAACCTCAACTTATTATAGACATCTTCATCTATATTTGCTGGAATATCACCAGAAGAAATCCCTACATTAATATCTCTGTCAGCCAATGCTTGTGCTCTTGGAAGATATGCCCTCCTCAAATCAAGTTTTTCCAAAGATGGTAGTCTTGAAACTCCTACAGCTTTACTAAGACTATCTAATAAATCTTCTCTTTCATTAATATCTTCTTTACTGGAAACTCGTTTTGCTAACACACCCATTGTCGAAGGATCCATTAAACGATCCATTGGGTCCATACCAATAACTTCAAACCCACGTTCCTTTCTTTCTTTATCGGCTTGATTAGCTATTATTTTCGATATCTTAGCACTTTCCTTTAGAGCATCTAAAGAGGAGGATGCCATCTGACCGTAACTACCAGCACTTTTGTCTACAGTATTTGCATCTCTCAAAGCATCGCCTAAATTTATAGCCGTGGCTTCTATAGCTTGTAATTTACGAACATAATTAGATGCAATTTTACTTTCTCCTACCGGTCTTGATCCAGATAGAACTTTTTCTACTTCTTTATGTTCATCAACTTTATACCTTTTCTTGTATTCATTTAATTGGGCCTCAGTACTTGCTGAAGAAGTTCTGAATCCATACAAAGGAAGAGTCGGTTTTTCAGAAGTTCCAAGTACATTTATACCTTTACCTTTCATCTGTTTTGCAACCATTTTAGAAGCGTAATCTTCTATATCCCTGCCTTTTAGTATTGAGGCTCTTTTCTCTTCTGGAAGGGACTCCATACCTTGTTTTATACCATCATATGCAGCTTCGCGTATCTGAGCACCAAGTTCATATAAAAAGCCCTCAAATCCAATATTTTTAACTATGTAATCTTCTACACCTTTACGATCTTGTTCTGCAATTTTAGAATAGTCATGTCCTCTACCCTCTGCTATTTTTTTAGCGTCTGCATAAATATCAGAAGTGCGCAAGGCTCCCATATTAAATTTTAAAGCTTTTTCATTAGCCTCGGAAAAATCTTTTAAGTCACCATAAGCTCCTTCTTTATTGTTTATTTTTTCAATAAGGGTATCAATTCCTTTAGGTCCTTTTGATATTAATTGAACCATTTCGGTGGCTATTGGTGTTTCACCAGCGTGTTTTACGTCCATACCTTTCTGTATACCTACCCTAATAAACTCATTCATCATTGTTGTAAGTTCGCTTCCTATTGGAGCAGTTACAGATTTTAAACCTGTAGGAAATCTACGAGATACTGACTCGGACATTTTATATTCTTTTGTTTTATCTATTAGCCCCGCGCCCATCCCGACATTTCTTTCAAAAACTTTAAGTAGTCGATTGAGAGCTTCTGTATCTCTACCAGTATTTATTTTAAATAGCTGGGCGTTTATAGCGTTTCCTTCTTTAATGTCATAAACACCTTTTCGCATGGCCTCAATTATAGGACCACTAATGCTTTGATCTTGTTTATTGATAAACCCTAAAAGTTCCTTTAAGTAAAGATCTTCATCTACCTCTCCTTCTGCTTGTGATGTTGGTGCTTCTTTATAAGGAACTTTGATGTCCATAAGATCCGATGTTAATTTTCCTACAAGATCTTCGTCCTTTATGGCACTCGGAATAATATCTATAAGAGAAGCTAAGGGTCCACGTGCTTTACCAGTGGTTCCTGGAACTTGAGAAAGTACTTTTAATTGTTCTTCTGGTTTTAAGTACTCCAGGTTTTCCGTTAAGAATGGTCTTTGTAAAAATGAAAAACCTTCTGATTCTGGGAATTTTTTCTCGAACGCAAGTTGCTGTTCTGCAAGGGTATATTTACCGGTAGACTGTACTTTAGCACCATAAGTAAATTCTCTACGATGTGCTTGTTCAGTTGATCCTTTTGAAAGCCCATAATCTGTTAAACTTTTATAATGCTTCTCAATTTCTTTTCGGGCTTCTGCTGTTTTTGCAGAATGTATTTCAATTTGGTCACCATCAAAATCCAATTTTTGCTGCTGAGCAACATACATTGGTATTACATTAGCAATGGCTTCATCAAGGTTTTCTATCGTTTGTGTTATCCTATCTATGCGTTCGTAATTCGGAGATTCTTTATCGTACTCTTTTCTACGTTCTACATCTAAGGAATCCATCATAGATTCTATGCTTTTCTTAACAGCATCAAACTTAGAAAAATCCATTTCCGGTATACCAGGGGCCATTAAAGAGTGCTTTGCAAGTCCTCCGTACTGACCTTCTTTTATTAGTTTTGCTTCATAAGGTTGAACAGAAGAAACTCCAGTAAATGGAAAACGTATACTCTCAATAAAAGGAGTTAATTCATTTTTTAACTGGGATTCGATTTTCCTATATTCCAAACTATCTGGACTAAACTGACCTTTGTTTTGTTCTAACATAGATCTATATTCTAGAAGTTCAGATAAGGTTTTACCTTTTCTTTTAGAGTCCGGCCCGGAAAATCTTTGTAACTCTCCTTTCTTCGTCATCTCAAAATAACGAGTAAATTCAGCAGGTAACAGTTTTGCATACTCTTCAGGAACACCCAGTTCATGTTGTTTAAGTACTGGCATTCCTTTAGACTTATATCCTTTTATGGCTTTTTCATGTTCTGCTTGAATATTACCTATTGAGTCGGCCTGTTTTGCCAAATCTTTTAGATAAGGAGAAAGGTCACCACTATCTTCTAAAATAGAACGAAGATCTTCTTCAAAAACTTTAAGTTCATCGGTTTTATCAACTACAGCAGTTACTGCTTTTGCCATTACCGCAGGAACTTTTCTGGTAAACATAAGTTCTTGTACGGAACCAGTTTTGCCCATAACGGAATTTGCTAAAGTATTATAATAATCTATTTTAGCTCTTTCAAGAGCAGCCAAAGCATCTTTTAAGGCATCCTCTTCAGTTGCGGGCTCTATACCTAATTTAGAAGCAAAGTCTTGTAGTTCTTTTACGGAACCACTTAATTTTTTAGAGCCAAACATTGAGGCAGTTTCTTCGTACCTCGTTGGGAATGCTCCAGTATTTCCTCTAGGGTCAGGTCCAATTAAATGATCAATTGCTTGAGAAATAGTATTCTTATAGGCTTTAGCCATATTATCAGGATTTCTAGATTTTTGTATATTTAAAAAATCCTGAATGTAATCTGCACGAGTAGAAAAAGTACCTAATAAGTTACCAGAAACATCTTTAGGACCAACTCTACCATAGGTCATTCTTGTATCTACAGCACCAGATTCATCTATTATACTTGAAGTACTTAGTGGATCCATTAATTGATTTAATATATCTGAAAGCTGATTAACATCTTTAGTTTTATTAACCCTTCCACGTAACTTCTTGAAATGATTTATAATTCTACCTATATTTTTGTCCTTTAATTCTTGGCTGTCTTCTTGTGGTTCAGCCTCAAGTAATTGGTCTACAGATTTGGCTCTATTGACAACAATTTGAAGCCGTCTTGATACAGCATCCATACCCCTATGTCCAGCATGTGTTGGGTCTGGGTAAGTTGTTCTAGCTATAGCTGATGGAACATAAAAAGATTCCCTTTTTCTGGGATCTAATGTATCTGGTATTTGTAGATTTAAAGCCCCTGGATATTTTACTGCATCCAAAATTGTATTATTAAGAAGCTCGCTAGGATCTATGTCAAAATTCTCTTTAGGAAGATCAGTGAAATTCTCATACCTTTTCATTATTTCTTCTGGTAGAAATTTACCTGTTGTTCCTTCAAAAGAACGAAGACTAGAAACATCAATTCTTAGAGCAGCGTCTAATAAAGATTTAGTTTCTTCTTTTCTGGCTGGGTTAATTGTTTGTAAAGATTTTATATACTCCCAATGTTTTCTAGAGTCTGGAGTTATATCTCTAGATATTTGCTTCATAAATTTGGATTGATCTCCAAATATAGCTGAATAAGCCCCATAAGCAGGAAGATTTAATTTTTCACCTCGTACTTGTTTTTCAACATCGGTACGTGACCATGGTGCGTATTGATGTGGGTTTTCAACAACCTCAACAAATTTAGACCCAACAAGACTTTTTCGAATTCCTCCATCTGGGGATTCCGCTCCTCCAACAACTTCTGAATAAAAACTTCCACCCGCCTCAAGTGCAGCAAGTCTCTTAGCTTTTTTACGTAACTCTTCTTCAGTACCCTTAAAAGAAGTTCTACTTTTTATCAAGTCCTCCATATCCTTGATTAATTTTGGATCATCAGCTGATAAATCTGTACTTGTTTTATAACCAAGCGCAGCACTAATTTTACTGAAACTTAATCTAGGATCTTCGGAACCTAAAAACTTTTCATATGTAGGTTGATCAAAACTTGTTTTTACTACAGCCGGATCTTTTACAGATCCTGCTTTCGCTATATTATTTAAAATAAGTTCTAAATTTTCAGTTTGTAAACCACGTTTTGCTGCTCCATAAGAACTTATCATTATATCAATAGGTACTTCTTTATACAATGACTTACTGGGGTCATCCTTGAACTTACTCTTATAGGCTGAGGTTATTCCATAAATACCTTCGGCATCCTTCTTTAATTCAATCCCTATTTTTTTGAATATTCTGCTTGCTTCTTCAAAAATAGCTTGATGTTTGGATGCATATTTTTCTGGAGTTAAACCTAAATCTGAATCTGTAAACATACTTAACATCATTCTATTACCACTGGACAATAGATTGGGTATGAGTTTTGATACATCAGATTTAGAAATTCTTGAATCTTCGCCTTTACTAACTTCGGCTTTTAATATATCAGCCATTAATGACCCCATACTTCTAGGATCTATTTTACTTCCAATTCCCGCTTTTTCTCTTTCTTCATCGGTTAAGAAAGAAACACGTTTATCGGAAAATAGTTTTGATAATTCTTTACCAGAAATTGTTTCGCCGCCGGTAGGAGCAATGGCAACACCTTTAGAGCCGTACCTTGTAGAGAATTTTCTTCCATAATAATTAAAAAAGGTTTCAGCAATTTTAGCCATCTGAACGTTTAATTCTTGGCCTCTATTTACCGTAACTACTTTTGCAACTTCTTTAATTATTGCTTCATCAGCTCTACCTTTATACTCCTGCTTTATACCAAGAACGCTTTGAAAAACCTTGTCCATTTTTTCAATATCGTTTCTTAGAGATCTTACACTCTTGTTTAATACTTGGCCTTCTTTTATATCAGTTACTGGTGCTTCTGCAGCAAAAGAAAATTTACCTCCCTTAGTTATATAATCAAGGGATCCTAATTTGTCCGGCTGAACTATTGTCTTAACAGTGGAGGTTAATACATCAGCCAGTTTTCCAGAAATAACAATTTGATCTTCAAAAGTACTGGCAGCATTTCTAAGTTCTGCAGTAACATTGAAACCATATCCTTCACTTCCATATTTACCGGCCTCGATCATATCTCTTTCTCTAGCGGACTGGAGTAAAGGAGTAGTTGTTGGAACACCAAACTCACCAGCAGGTTTAAATTTTATAGCATTAGTAGTACTTGCTATATTACGACCTCTCTGTTGGAACTGTCCAAAAGGAGCTAACTCAGTTAAGTCATCTGAGTACATATTTAAGCCGGTGGATCTAAGAGTTTTTAAATAAGATACATCGTCTTTTTCATCTTTAGCAGTAAACGATCTTCCCCCGGGCCTAAATTCTGATATATTTGCAGCCTGCGATTCAGGAACACCCAAACTTGAAATTGTTTTTACATCTAAAGGTATAACCCTGTCTTGTCCCATATTAGCTTGTTTAAGGGCTTTAGTATCCTCAAAATAACTCCTCATAGCAAGGTTCATATCTCTAATAAAAGATTTTTGCTGATCCGAGTCAAAATCTAAAGTACCTTTATAGAACGGGGATGAACTAAGGGCTTCCATCTTAACAATACTACCTTGATGCGCATACCTTCTTGGACGGGAAGGATCCGCAATAGGAATAGTTCCTACTAACTTACCTATAGTATCGCTGAAATCCCTTACATTTCTTTGCCAACTTGGGTTTTTACCTAACTCTCTTATCGGAGAAAACTTATCATTACCCTCAAGTAATTGGCCTATCTTATCATAAATATTACTAAACTCTACCGTTTCCATGCTCTTAACAAAATCATAAGCTGAAACACCGGCTTTTTCCATGGATTTTATAAAGCCCTCAATAACCCTGGGGTCTTCACTGGCAATAAACCTTCCAGAAAGGGCCTTATTTGTAGTTCTCGCAGGATTTAGAACTTCATTAAAATTTAGTACTTGTTTACTTCTTTCTGCGTTTTTTGCAGCAATTACTGATGCCTGGCCATACTGTTCAGAAACAAACTTACGATACTCGCCACCTCTTAAAGCAAGATCCTTTATCATTCTTTTTGCAACTTCATTTACTTCTTTATATTGTTCTGGAGCAGGGCGTAAGCCTATTTTCTTTATATCTTCCGCATAATTAGTTTCTTCTGGTCTAAAATTTTTATTGTCTTTAGTAAGCTTTTCATACATATTTTCAAAACCGGTTTTGTATGTAGCAAACTTGGGAAGAATTCTCTGGCTTCCAGAAGCAGTTTCAAGTATATGAGAACCCATAACCTCAGAAACAGCAGGAACGGAAATCTTTCTTACTAAATTTCCTTTTTCCATAACTTTGTCGGTATACATTTCACCTAAAGTTTCTCTGTATATTACGTTTACTTTTTCTTTTCCTGCAGCCTCTAATTTACGGGTAACCTCTTTAGGGACATCTTTACCATAAGAAGCATCAGCATCTTTTTTTAAGTTAGATAGAAAACTCTTCTGACCTTGATTTAATGTCTTCCAACCTTTTATGGTTTCTAAAGGCATGTTCTTTATCCACTTAGCGATCTCTGCGATCTTAACTGACATGGTATTTTCAGAAGTTATAAAATCTTTTTGCTGTTCTCTAAAAGTTTTAACGACTTGTTCGTTACTATATTTATCAACACCTTTACTTCCAGAGTCAATTAAACTTCTTTTAATTTTTGCTATATCTGCCAGCTCAAGTACATACTGTTTTCCAGATATTTTCTGATTATATCCTGATGCTCTGGTAAAGTAATCAGTGACTTTTTGTTTATCTGAACCACGTACTATTCCCCATCCAGATTTAGATGCCTCCAAACCTTCGGAAAGTTCTGAAACTATTTTTTCCTGTAATTTTAGTAATGACCTTTGTAAACCCTCTCTAGCGTCAGCAATCGCCTTACTCTGAAATGTGTCATATTTTTCAGGAAACATTCTCTTTGGATCAGACATAGGTCTAAGAGTACTTCCTTTATCAGAAGGCTCATACTTCATAACCTTTTGCACTGGTTCTGCGAATTTGGGCTTTTTAATACTTAACCATGTCTTTCCTGTGTAAGGAGAAGATTCCAAAACAGTGGTAGTAGAAAGCTTGGTTGGTTGACCAGAAAAACATGCGTCCCTTAATGATTTAATAGCATCTACTATATCATCTACACCTTTAGCAGTTCTATAGAAATCCCTTGCCTCTTTTGAAGAACGATCTATCTCAGAGCCTAGGAGCCTTTCAAGGTCTGTAACTTTACCGCCTCTTGAAGCTGTGTCTTCAATTTTTTTAATTAAATCATTAAGATAGCCATTTTCTTTGGTAGTTAAATCAGTTTTCTTTTGGTGGTCCTTAAGAGAAGATACTGTTTTTACAATATCTTTAGAAAAATCTTTTACTTCTGTATAAATTACAGGTTCTGCTGGTTTAACCTTTTTAGTGCCGGCAGACTTATCTTCTTTTGGTACTGGTCTAGGGAATGCCCTAAACTTTTTCTCCATATATTCGGTATATGAAGCGGGAAGTTCTTTTGATATTCTTGGAACAATATCAATAGTTTGCTTTCCAGAAACATCTTTAACCTGTTTTGATATATCTTTTTGATCTGAAACTACTTCAGGTATAACTGGAACTGAAACGGGTTTCTTAGAAAAATCCTCTAGCTCTTTTTTAACTTGATCAAAATTGGACTCTAATATTACAGTTGCCTTGCTTGTGGTATCTTCTATAATTTCAGAAATACGTCCTAATTTATTCCAATTTGATCTTCCCCCACGAGGATCTTTTGGCAGATCACTTAACCTTCCAACAACTCGATTTAAATCCCTAAGTGCAGATATAAATTCCTTAGTGTCATTAACTGAGTCTTTGGATTTACCAATATCTTTAGGAAATTCTTTAATGGTTTTTCTTAGTGCAGAAATTAAATCATCTAAATCATTAATTCCCTTACCACTAAAGGCCTCCAGTGTTTTCATAAAAGAAGTATTTGAATAGGTAGGAGCAACCTTGTTTATTGTAGATGTAAAATCGTCAATGGTTGCTTGAAGCATTTCTTTAGGAGCACTTCTGAACTCTTTTAGTGCATCAGATACGCTTTTCTTAACTTGTTTATTAATATCAGACGCACGAGTATTAATAGTAGATATGTCTTTCTTTACTGCTTCAGGAGCCCTTTTGACAGCCTCTATTCCTTTTGGAGCTTGATTTTTAACTATGTGTTTAAAATTAGAAAACACTCTGGTCATTGAATTCGCGAGTTCTAAAACCTCTCCTATATTTTCAACACCATTTTTACGAACGTCTCTAATTTTTTTGAAATCTTCTTTCATCCCTGAAAGAGTTTCTTTAACATCAACAACGCTATCAACGACTTTTCTTAAAGTTGTGGTGGTTTCTTTGGGAGAATTTTCTTTAATTGTGGAAACTAATTTGGAAATAATTTCCTGTTTTAGTTTATCTAGATCCCCACTTACAATGCCTTCAGTCTTTAATTGTCCTAATACGGGAGCTAATTCTCTTGATACGGCTTTTCCAATTTTTTCAGCTCCAGCTGAAAAATCTACTACTGTTTCTTTCTTAGAAGCTTTAACGCCACCACCACCTCCACCAACAATCATACTTTTAGATCTTTGACTAGAAATGGCTTTAGATACTGCTTTAGAAACAAGTTCATTTATTTTAAACTTATCCCTAAGCTGCTGTTCTTTTGCAGACGAATCTTTATTTTCTGAAACAGTGGATGATTTTTTAATAGGATATATAGTATCAGATATAATATTATACAGTTCTTTTTTGATCTGTTTAAGTACTACATCAGATCCCATATTAGAGATATCTTTAGCAGCATTGGAAGCGGCTGTGATCTGATCGTTGAACGTAATTGTATAGTCTTTATTTTTAGCCAAGGCAGGCCCCTCCTGAAATTAAAAAAAATAGAATAGCTTCAACTCTATATAAGTTACTTAATTTGCCTTTCCGAACTTGGTCCTTTTTTTAACGTCAGCTCTGCCTTTTATTTTTTGTGCTTCTCTTGGTTTATCGTAATCTATATCCCTCCAAAGTTCATTTGAAGCGGTAACGATTACTTCTTCTGAATCAAATGCCTTCAATTTACCAGGCGTTTTTTTATTACTACGACGTGAAATTGCCTCTCTATTCCTTTCCTCATAATAGCTTTGCATATAAGCATCTAATGCTTCATCGTCGTTTATAATTAAATCACTTGGCCTGTCTTCCGGCATCATTTGGTATATGTTATCATAATAGTTGGACCAATAGGCCAACCCTAACATATCATTTGAGTACTCTGTAGTCGGTACTCCGAATAACTGGTCTGATGTTTTTTGGCTTGTTAAGTATCTTATACGCCACAAGTTATTTCTAGCTATGTAACGTATTGTTTTTAATGGATATCCACTATAAAACTCTATAAACTTAGAAAATATCTTACTTCTAAACTCTAAATCATTTGTATTTCTGAAACCATCAAAAGTATTCCAAAATAAGTCTTCTTCATTTTTATACACGCTTTTCCAACAAAGAAAAAGAGATCTTTCTTCACTGGCTCTTACTTCTGCAGACATCATTAATTTAGAAGTTTTCTTATAAGTAAGTTCTCTAATTTGAAACTCTATATCATCAATTACTTTTTTTATTCTTTCTTGATTTGCTCTAACTCTGGTTGTTTTTGATAAAAGAACCCTTTGTCCTTCTAACCTGGATTCTAACTTAGATAATTTACTTTTATCTTCTTCAGTAAAAAGAGATCTGTCTTCTATAACTTTTTCTAAAACGGATTTCTCTAACAACCCACCTTCTTTTGCCTTTTCAAACTCTATTTCATATATAGCATCTGCTTGTTGCTTTATATAATTAGAGGGCTGTTTAAAGATAATAAGAACCCCGTCAATATATATCAAAGATCTACCAGTAGAAATAGATATAATTGCTTTTTCAATAAATTCTTCAGAAAACAGCCGCTCCAAAAATCTAAAACCCTTTAACTTTTACTTTTTGAAGTTTTTGCTTCGGCCTTTTTACCTTTTGTCTTTTTGGCTTTAGGTTTAGCTTTAGACTTAGGTTTAGGTTCTTCTTTAGGTTTTAAATCTTCTTCAGATTTGGTACTTGTCTCATCTTTTTCAGCATCAATTTCTTTTAAGAGATCATCTTGTACTTCTTGCATAGCTTTAGCTTCTGGGGTGTTGCTTAGAAAATCAGAATCATACCCTTGCAAATAAAGCATTACTTCATACCTAGCTTTAAGAGTTAATTCTCTATCAACCTCTGAAAGGAAATCCTCATAACTCCCCCAGATTTTTTCGCCGTTTTTATCTTGTAACATACAAGAAGTTAAGTACTCTAATCTAACATCGTCTGAAATTTGTTCACAAGTATTACTCATTGGACCGCTAAGTCGTTGATTCCATTGAAAAAGGTTTTCTCTAGCTTGAGCAACTTCATAAGCCAAAGAAGTTTTTTCTTCATTATTGCTTGCTTCAGCCAATCGCATAAGAAGCTCATTCAAAATGGTAGTTAGTTCTTCTGCACGACGATCAAAGTCTTCTCCAATAACTCCACGCCTTCTTAATATATCAGATAATTCTGCAGAAGTCGGTATACCCTCAATCAAGCATTTGGTATACTTTTTGCTATACTGCCAATCAGCTCCTCTAATGTCTTCTGCGGTCGGTGATCCTATAAAATATTCAGTCTCGCCGTCGCCTCCAAAAAAACTTCTTCTTGATTCAAGTACTTCATTAATTATTTTATTTTCCTCGTTACCCATAATCTATGATCTCCTTTTCCTAACCCCTTTTTCCAAACTCAATAATTTCTTCTGTTATTTTAGTATAAGTAACATCATAATTATCAAAAGTTTTAGTAAGATTTCTCATACAATCATTACCAACTCTTAATATTTTTGATCTTAATTGTTTAAAAGTTTCCCTAGGACACGCAACTTCTGCATAATCCAGAGTACGCTCCATCATTTTTGTAACCTCTTTCCTCATTTCCTCAACAAGGCGCTCCCTTGATTTGTTAGTAGCCATAATCATTAAATCCCTTACTTAAAATCTTTTCCTTTAAAACTTTTTAATGAGGAGGGGATTCCTCCCCTCCCCTAAATATTAAGCGTTACGTGTCAAAGTATCAATAACGTGGTTAATAGAAACTTCACCCTTAATAGCATACAGATCGTTGTTGGACCTAAAGCCATAAGACTGAGTAGCATTTGAACCGAGGTCAAGTGTCATACTTTCATCAGTGATCTTCAGGTTTTTAACAACAACTGTCTTAAGAGCGCGTTCCGGATCATTTTCAACGTAAGTACCAAGAACACCATCTTCAAAGTAATCATCGCCAATAAGTTCACTACCGGCAAGAACACGTCTACCTGCTCCAGTACCGCCAGCTTCTTCATCGGTCTGATGGTAAATCTTAACAACAAGGATCAAGTTATCCTTAGTCATAAGGTCAGTAAGATCGATGTCATCAAGAGTATCTGCCTCATAATCCGTCAACTTACCTGCAAAACGTGCCCAGGTTTCCAAGTCACCAGCGGTAGATTCTACCGTGATATTAATCGGAATTGGTAGTGTCAGCGGACGGTCATACGGACCCAAGTGACCCAGCTCGGTAAGCGGTTCACGAGTCAAGTCAGCAGAAATAGTAACACCAGTCAAACGCCAAGTTGTTTCATAAGAAGTTGAAACATCCGGGTCTACAATGTAAACCTCAACCTGGCCCTGACGAACAGCACCAATACCATCCGGACGAGTAGTAGGCTCTTCCAAAGGTACGAAGTAAGTATTCATTGCACCTGCATAAGCGTTCGCGGCATAAATAACCTCAAGCCTATCACCATCTGACGGAGCATTTGCACCAGTCGGCAAGTAGATTATATGACCTGTCGGGTTATAAACAAATGTATCTGCATCAGCAGCCGTACCATCTACAATACCAACATTCTCAACATTATTAGTTACATTGTTATAATGAGTAACACCTGCAGCACCATCATCTGTTTTACGCAGAAAACCTCTACCGGTTGAAAGCATTGCAACTTCAGCAGTATCGGCAAGGCTTAATGATACTGTACCAGAAGCCAACGTTTCACTGGTAATATCAAAAGCTTCGAAGTTAACAAAACGGCCATCATTCAATAGCCACATCTTATTATCAGTTTCAGCTCCATAGTTTTCCGTAGCATTAGCACCAGTGGTATAGCTAAGTTCCAGGCTATTAATAAAGACAGAGTCAAGGAACAACGTCTGGTCAATATTATTAGCCAATGTTCCAATAGAACATTCGTCTTGAACGGGGGCCCAAAGGGTTACACCATTCAAGTTACCACAAACAACAGCAAAGTCAGCTAGTGAAACACCATGCAGATAAGTCGGTGTATTTGACGAATCGGTAGATACCAGATTAGCATTATCCACAGTAGCGGTTTCATTCATAACCTTTTTAGCTGGGGCTACCTGCGCAAGCGCGGCAAAAGTACCAAGATCACCAAAATCATTGGTATTAAGAGTTACAGTTACTGCTGGTACGTCATCAACAACATCGACAATATCTAAGTGACCAAGCTCAAATACGTCCTCTGATGTAAATGAAGAACTAGTTCCAAGCGACTGAACCCTATACAAAACTTCGCCATCGACCCATACTGACTGACTTGCGTATATGATTCTATTACGTGCCATATTTATATTTCCTCCTAGTTTTTTTTATAGCACTCAGGTTGATAAACTTCCTTTCCAAATGTAAACGAAATGAGACATATTTCAATTACAAGGATCCTTGTCCAAAGATTTTTAATCTATGATCGTGTGTAAGTTTGTATTTCAAAACTCACTGTTGCTCTATAAGCATTTAATAAACTAGCTTGTACTGCTCCCTGCGGGCCATCTAAAAATAGATTTGTTTTTACATTTCTAGCCTCTACATCATGAAATGTCATGCTACCATGTAAAATACCCAAATCATTTAAAGACATCCTATTAAATAGGGTAGTTAGTTTATTACTATTTGTTTTTCTTCCATAAAACGTTCCATCTGAGTCTAGAACATCTCCAGTAGTAAACTCAAATACCGGAGCACATTTGTTATATAAAGAGTCATATATAACTTCTTTTAAATCCGCTCGTTCTGCGGCGCTAGATGCAAAAATATGTATATTTGCCTTTCTTCTGATATGTATACCAGGCCCTAACTGATACCCCTCTTTATTTGTTTGATCTATAGCTAAAACAACCACTGGGGGTTCTGGAGCATCTCCAGAGGGCCATTCATCAATAACACTAACATAATTCCAATAATAATCAACATACTTAGGAACTATATAAGGATCACCCATAACAATACAACCATCAACATAATCAACTAAGCAAGTAGTTCCTGAAATAGATACTAACTCATCATCATATATTTTAACTCTGTTACTTTGCTCTGGAGTACCCATGCATAAGTTCCCTAACGCATCAGTTCCAGAAGCTAAAACATAATGATCGTTTACATTATCTACACATTCCCCAAATTCATCATATTCTGGGCAATCAAAAAATACCCAACCTCGTCCATAATCTGTAGGAAGGGGTACGATCTCTGTATCAGGTACGCATTGTTGATGAGTTAATGCTTTATATACATATGATCCATCACAACTTATATCTGGTAAAAGTTCAAGCTGTGCCATTTCTTCTAGTTCTATAAAAGGTCTAAGAACGGTATCTTTTATATATCTATATAAACTTAAATCTTCTTTACGAAGTCTTCGCATTAGTACCTCCATAAGAACTAATTACTTTACTTAAGGTTGAATCTATAGAACTTGATATCCAGTTTTCTATATTATTAGAAACAAATTCTTCCGCCGGCCCAAAAATTAAATCCCCTAAAGGTTCGGTATCCGAAAAAGGAGATCTATTAATAGAGTATCCCAACATACTTCTTTCTCTATCAACTAAATTATCATCAACCTGTAATATATAAATTAAATTATCAGATAAACCCTCATTTATAGGGACAAAATCACTAACTCTTCCAAAAAGCCTATAAACATCTTCTGATGTTGCTTCAGCAATTTCTCCAACTACACCTTCACATAAAAACTCAATAAATTCTATACCACTAAAATCAAAATTATCTATATTAGGAACTCTTATTTTTAAGCCATTTTCACTCTCAGGAATATATTCAAAACCCATAACCCTTTCATTAAAAATTTCCTTAAAGGGTAAAAAGTCAATAATAGATTCTCCTGATATTGCAATATCCTCTATAACACTAAAAGACGATAAAAGTATATCTTTTACTTCTCGTAGATTATCTTGTACTTTTTCTATAACGGAGTTCTTAACATTATTTTTAACTTCTCTTTTTATTCTTTTTTTATTAAGAAGTGTTGACATTAAATATAATCCTTCAGTTTTTCAGTACTTCTCTTAGTTAATTTAACATCAGATATTGCCCTTACTAACAGTAGGGTTTGATTTCCTAAACCGCGCATGGCTGGGGGAGAAGACATCCTACAATTAACACCATCTATCTCTATACCACTGCAATGTAAAAACAATTCAAAATGTCTGGGGTCAGTTTTAAGATCTACATAAGAAGCTGAACTTTTACCAGCCTGGGTATATATAGCTTGGTTTGAGTCTATATCAGTATCCCAATTAACAAGGCATTTAACCCAGCGTTTTTTATATAAAGCTAAGTAGCCTAAATTCTTACATATTGGGCATCTTCCAACTTTAAAAAACTTATAACGTAAATCTACTTTACCAGTACTAACTTCGTACTCCTGTTGTTTAGTTCTAGCTTCTAAAGGAGTTCTCCACTTACATTTACCAGTGGAACTATCTGTTGCTTTATCATAATAACAATTTGGGCATTCGTTTTTCTTAATTAAGTAGGTTACTTTAACTTGCCGGCCTAAATCCCTTATTATGTCTCGCATAGATCTTTTAAATCTATCTTTTGATTTTGTATGAATTCTGGTTCTTGGCATATTAATGTCCTTTAGTCAATTAGAACTCCCTCAATCCTGGCCATTTTTAATGACTTTACTAAATCTTCCAGATCTTTCTTTAACCCTTTTAAGATCTTTCTTCTAGCATCTAACCCAGGAAATGGATCATATTTTGTTTTATCATCAGCTAACTTAGCACCATCCTCAATGGCATCTTCCAATAATTCACTGTTTATTAAATCTATTGCTGTTTGTAATACATATGCTTGACTTGTTGCAGTTTCTTCAGTTAACCCTATTGGGGGAGTACAACCCTCATATGTCTCTAATATTTCCCTATCTGACCATCTAAAAGTATAATACCAAATATCTACTGCATAAGTTAATAATCTGGGATCAGCATCTCCACCACATAAACTTTCATCTTGATAGCATGAATAACAAACTTCATCAACTTGTTCTTGAAATTTTAAATATCTATAACCGTTTACGGTTGGGTTATACTTACCAGTAAACCCTTTACCACCCATCATGATATAAGCTGGCCAGCCTTTTTCAGCTAATTCAAAAGTTCTTCCGTCTGGATGGAGTGATGCCATAGCTTCTTCCCCAAACTCTCTTGAAATGCCAACAGGGTCTCCTATAAGTATGCGAATTCTATCTATAATACCACGTTCTTCTGAAGTAAACTCCATTTCATCCGGGTACATAGGATCAAAATAAATATCCTCTTCCTCACCCAATTGCGGTTCAGACCAAGCGCTGTATGCTCCAGTATTACTATCGTAGTAGCGAGAACTAAACCAATCCCAATCATCCCCAATAGCATCATACCCAGTATAAACTGTTTGGCCTGGAATTAAATCTATTGGAAATGGGTGTTCTGCTGTACCAGATACAGTTGCCCAATCCACCAAAGTTTCTGGCTGTCCGATAGGGGTTTCAGGTTGTATATCAGTATTAGTTCTTTCAGCGTCATATCTTATACATTGTATTTGATCATAAGCTGTTAAAATCAACTCTATATTTGGGACATTGAATACTAAACCTATCATTATAAAAATCCTTTATTTATATTTTTTGGGGTCTGGAAATGGATTAACCGTTGGTCGAGATCCAAATCTTCCACGTGGAATATTCCCTTTCTTCTTCTTACTACCCATACTTGGAGAAAGCATTCCCTTATTTAAATCTGGTTGACCACTTTGTGTTGGTTTTGGTAATTTCTCCGTATAAGCCAACATTGCTTTTACATCTGCTTCTGTATCTAAACCAAATGTTCGTTGATCTGTACCATCAAGAGAGTAGGTAACAATTTCTCCTGTAGATAGTACTACATTATCAAGCCAAAAATCTACACCCTCTAAAGATCTAAATTCTAAAGTATCTATATACGTATATGATCCTCCACCAATTTCAACCTTTGGTAATTCAAAACGAGCTAAAGGAATCATTACCCTCTGCCATCTTTCCATAAAACCAAAATGTAAATAATAGCTCAAATTTAATGGAGTACTAACAGGATTAGTAGATAAAAACATATTTACTTCTATATCTGAACCTTTCACCCATTGTCTTAAATTTATCCAAAAAGATAGGAAATCATATTCATCTAAAGATACTGGCATATGCATTAAAGAATTAAAATGTAAAAAATCTATTCCTGAAGCACTTGTTACTTCTAAACCATTTGTTCCTTCATATTTTGATATTGGTGATTCAAAACCGAAACCAGTTCTTTCCCAATCTGTTTTTATATCTAATACTCCTGTACCATCCCAAATTGGGAGAGTTTTATCGCCCCCGCCGGGACAAGCATCACTGACATAAAGAGTTTCAAAATCACTGGTTGGACTTCCAGTACCATAAACAGTTCCGGTTATTTTGTACCATCCAACAGCAGAAAAACACACGGTCTTTTGTTTTTGGTCCATTCCTATCGGACTGCTCCATATATCAGTATATACTCCAGAAGCTGTAGTACCAGAAGCAATTGTCCATCCATAACCTGTAGTAGTTCCATTTGTAGAAGTACCTACAATGTCTAATAAATAGTAACATTCCTGGGGGGTTACAGAAATCGATGTATCAAAAACTACATCTTTTGTGGTACAAGTAACTTGATTTTCCCAACCATCTGACCAATGAGCACATAACTCTACGTAGCAACTTGAAGTAACTGGGGTTTGAACAAACTGATGTGCATGAGGTACATCTTCATCAGAAAGATTTATTAAACCATCATGCCAATTCCAAAAATACAAATCCCCGTCAGGTAATCCTAGACCTACTCTACTTGTATTAGTAGTTGTATTTGTAAATGTTACATTTTCCCCCAATTGAGCTTGAACAGGTGATTGAGAAAAATTAACACTTGGACCATTAAATCTTCTTTGTCTAAACGTATCGCTATAGACTAACGTTTGATTATCAAAACCATCAAACCAGGTTATTGTCATAGTTATGGTATGATTACCAGGGTTTGTAAATGCTCCTGGGGTTGGGCTGTGGCCTAACCAATCAGTTCCTTGACCATTACTATGTGGTATAACGTCATTAACCAAACCCACCGCTGTTGAATTAGTATTGCCATAGGGCCCTGAATCGTTTATTTCCCAAGAAATATTTACTATAACATTATCATTATTTGTTCCTGAGTATCTGAAATAGATTGGTGTATCTGGATCTTGTATTGTATCACTTAATATATTTCCAGATGAATCACATCTTGATATTGCTGGTATCGGTGGTTTCCAATAAACTCTTCTTGTTAAAGAGTCTGTTCTTATAGCATCGCATTCATCTTCTATTTCTATAGAAATTGTATATTCCCCGGCCGAACTCCAGGTATGAAAACCATCCGAAGCGCCTGGCAGATCATTATCAGTATTACCATCGCCCCAATTATAGCTTGTTTCTCTTACCCTGTTTATGTTAAAAAATGTTTCACCAAAAACAGTATAAAAGTGATGCATCATTACTCCATTAAAATCCCAAGTATGTTCATCATCACTATTATTTGTAAAATGATATGGATCATGAGCAAAAGGATGTGCTCCTAAATCATTGCTCCAACTTAAGTTTGGAAAAATATTATCTTTTATTTGAACACTGTTTGTATAAACAGAAGACCCATCCAAAACAATATAAACACTCCCCCATTCCTCAATCAAAGAGCAATCATCTGATCTGTTTGGGGTACCCGACCAAAAAGAAATAATGACGACCGACCCATCTAAAGCTACGCCGTCCTGATTTAAAAAAGTACTATCCCCTAAGTTAATTGAATAATACCCAGAACTTTCTATTGTTCTACGATCACTCCAAGTTAATGGACTTGAGGCTGTTCCCGCCGGGGCAAAAAGGCCCTGATAATAAACTACACCGCTACAAAGGGTAGTATCCTTATCATGCACATAACCATCAAACGAAATATTCAGCGCCATATTATTCTCCCCAACTTATTAACATATTATTAGAATTAACAGATTTAATAAAAAACCCAGATATTTCCATAAATGGACCATCGCTGTACATTAATTGAAAATTATTAAATGAAGTCTCCGGAGTAGATCCTGGAACATAGGTATAAAAACTACCTACACCTCCAACATAAGTGTTACTTACTTCGATCATGCCAGGGCCATAAAGATCATCTATTTGATCAAGTATATAATTCTTAAACTTAGCAACTGTAACCCCATCGTGTACATGTTTCTGAATAGAAGAGTCCCAATATCCATATTCAATTGGAACAGCACATAAAGCCCACCCAGGCTCTATTTCTAAATAACCTTTACCAATACCAGAAGAAGTAGTAGCTTCAACAGGACTCCAAAGGTCAAACCCTCTAGCAGCTAAAGTCCTAATATCCATTATTACTCACCGCCCATCTTATATGGAAGTTCATCAAGCATAGAACGATAATATGCATAAGAAGTTCCACTACAAATAGGGTTTCCAAAATCATAATCAGACTCTCTTTTAATTACAGTAGTAATATAATCTGTTTTATATAAAGGAACATTCCTATTTAATTGAGAAGCTGTACTTGAAACAGTTGTTCTTAAATGATCAGTTATTTGCATATTATGTGGGAAATTAGATTTTATGGCATCAATATAACTTAATTCATTGATAACTATTTCCTCATAGCCCGCGAAAAATCCAGAACAAGTTGCATAACATAAAAAGTTACCTGCTTCAGGTAGACTTATTTGGGTTTTATAAATACCTGCTTGAACTGTTGATTCAACTAAAACACCATTAACCGCAGGGGAAAGTTCCGAATCATCCATATATCTAACATCATAAAAAACTGTTTTTCCTGAAATTAGATCTTCCATAGCTTCATCAACAAGAGAAACAGTGATCGGGAACATTTCGTTTATATTAGATTCAATCATGACTTTTAATTAATCCTTTTTAAAGTGAACTCCGAACTACCCACCGTCTAAAACCAGTTGTCTTACTGCTTCAGCAACCTGACGGTCTACACAGGCGTTAATTCAGGCAGTCCCTGCCTTATATTCTTTTAGTATCACTTTCTCATCCCACCGGCTTTAGGCAGTGGGTTTTAGAAAGGGGAGTTTTTATAACATTATCCTTATGCAATTTTATAAAAATGCATCCTGGTCCTTCTAGTGTAAACTGTTCTACCACTTGCAGCATTTCTAAATTCTAACGTAAATGTTGGGTTTGTCCAAACATTTTTAGCAAAAATTGAAAACCCAGAAGCTTGATAATACGCAGAAGAATTTTGGCTATGACTATTGACATAAGACCTCCACGTTGAATTATCCTCCATTACTCTAAATAAAGCATTATAGCTAGATGTATAAGTAGTCCTCCATTCATAACTCCAAGTCAATTTATAAATACCACCAGTTAAATTATTAGTTGGTAATGTTAACCTGGTCTGCCAGTCAGTAGAACTATTAGAAGAATAAGAATCATGTTCAACATAAAAATTATCCTTAACTGGTGGAATTTCAGCAATCTTTTGTTGAACAAAAGAGTCTATTTTGTTAGATGACCATAAACGAGTCGAAGATGTATTATTATCATCTAATCTTCTATGTATATCATGTTCCTCAAAATGATCTACTATCTCAGTAGATGATATTTTATTACCATTATAGTATAATCCATCAGGCCTTCCACTATCTAAATAAGAATTTCTAACTCTACCGTATATCGTTCCATTTGGAATACTATCTAAACTATTGAACTTTGTAGCTATCAACTCCCAACTGCTACCTGTGTCAAGGTACACCCCTTTATTGTAGTCAGTAGAAACATATATCCTTCCTTTAACTCCTGCGCTGGGCCTAGAATCCCATTCACCGAACATAGCTTTTCCTACAAGATGGACATTTGTACCATCTGAAATGTATACTTCTTCTGTATCCATTGTAAAACCTAAAGATCCTGCAGGTAAAGGGTTTGGTCCAGACATAACTGAGTCTAGTTTAGATTTGGATCCTCTTTTTATTTGAATGTTCATTTATTATTTAAAATCCTTTGCAATCTATATTATCTGTAAAAACAATCTCTTCGTCTTCTACAATTAATAATTTAGAATCACCATCATCATAATTTTCAGGAGTGTCGAATAAATTTATAAAAAGATTGGTTTCATTCTGACTAGTCATCATTTCACGCCAACCATTCTCACCATCTGCTGCTTTAACAAAAGGGTAACAATAAAAGGTATTTGGGTCTGAATATATGTAAATAGATCCTTTTTCCGCTTCTACAGGTGGACTTGTTCTTGGATTGCGATCCCCGGCAAGTATTTGAATTTGCCTACCGTCAAAGGAAATTTCCATACCATTTTTAACATTCATATATTTAGTCATAGTAAACGCCTACTTTCTATTATTTTTTCTACTCTTGCCTTTAACAAATAAATTTCCACATCTTTTACATGCATATATATGAAACTCTCTATTTGACTGAATAGGTGTTTCTGGAGAAACATGAAAAGTAAAAGAACATAAAAAAATACGTAATAAAAAATTTGAAATCTTTGAAAACATACATACTCCTAACACTACTTATTTAGTAGTTACTTAATTAAAAATGTAAATTGATCCTGATTGTACACCATGTACAACATTACCATCTGCCCCAACAACAACGGTTGGTCCATTAACTGCTACAGAAAACCCAAAAGCATCATTAGATTCCCCATCAGGAGCCGTGATTTTAGCTATATAATTCCCGAAAGTGTCAAAAACGTAAGCTGATCCTGAGTTATTTCCATTGTCATCATCATTAAAAGCCCCAACAACAACAGTTGCTCCATTAACTGCTACGGAACATCCAAAATAATCATCTGCTGCTGCATCTGGAGCAGTGATTTTGGTTAGGTAATTACCGGAGGTGTCGAAAATGTAGGCTGATCCTGAATTACTTGCATTATCATCATCATTAAAAGCACTAACAACAATTATTGATCCATGAACCGATACGGAACGCCCAAAGCTATCTCCGGCTGCTGCATCGGGAGCAGTAATTTTAGTTATGTAATTGCCGGAGGTGTCGAAAATGTAAGCTGATCCTGAATCAGTTCCGTTGTCATCATCATTACGCGCACCTACAACTATGATTGACCCATGAACTGATACAGAAAACCCAAACTGATCGCCAGATCCTGCATCAGGAGCCTTGATTTTGGTTACATAGTTACCTCCGGTGTCGAAAATGTAAGCTGATCCTGAATTGTTTGCATTATCGTCATCCCCATGTGCCCCAACAACAACAACTGATCCATGAACTGAAACAGAACATCCAAAATAATCATAAGCTGCCCCGCCGGGGGCCGTGATCTTTGTTATATAATTCCCAGATGTGTCGAAAATGTAAGCCGCCCCTATCACATCTTCATTAATTTTATTATTTATTGCACCAACAACAACAATTGAACCATGTATTGCTACAGAAAATCCAAACATGTCCCAAGAAGAATTGTCAGGTGGTATGATTTTGGTTATATTATTGTTCAAAGTATTAAAAATATATGCTGATCCTGAATTGGTTCCGTTATCGCTATCTTGGATTGCCCCAACAACAATAGTTGATCCATAAACTGCTACGGAATAACCAAAACTATCTCCGCTTTCTCCATCATCAGGAACAATTTCTCTTACTTGTCTGTATTGAAGCTGTTTAAAAATATAAACCGATCCTGAATCTGTCCCATTATCATCATTCAAGTGTGATCCAACAACTATATTTTCACCATGAACTGCAACAGAATTCCCAAAATTATCGTAAGCTACCCCGTCAGTAGCCGTCACTTTTTCTATATAGTTACCATCAATATCAAAAATGTAAGCTGATCCTGAGTTATCCCC
>PDWI01000976.1_pt1 | contig 86872 bp, 76 predicted proteins | sample 1430891 | NCBI WGS metagenome assembly PDWI01 (sample SAMN01162508, study PRJNA174530) | Oral metagenome, whole genome shotgun sequencing project. | biome: Marine environment; feature: Marine mammal; material: Swab sample of the gingival sulcus; isolation source: swab sample of gingival sulcus... | reverse complement strand
TAAATAGTTGTTTGTTATTTAGCCTTTTGTTCAGCATTATTTTTGTCCTTTACTCAAAGGCTATCTAAAAATAGCATTAGTTTTGTCCTTTATGCCAAAAGATTTATATTTCTCAAATTTGCTGTGAGAATTATTACTTGTATCTTCTTTCATATTTTAATATCTACACTCAACAGTTTTACATTCGTATTTAGGCTCTTCCTGTTCAGGCTCATCATCATCTCCTGTAACATAGTCTATCGCTGCTTCTATTACTTCTTCAATTGCCATACCAGTAACAAAATCTTTAAACTTTTCAAATCCTTTTTTTAGAGCATCTGTTTTTGATCCTCGATTTTCATAAGATGATGTATTTTCAGTAATAGTAACTGACTCTCTTGTAGAATAGTCACTTTCAGTTGCATTAGCAATGTTTGCAGAGCTTATAAATAAGGTCATACAAACTATAGGTATAATTGTTTTTTTCATATAAAATTCCTTATAATAAGATAAAAATTCTAGACTTTATAATTAAAGTCTAACCTACAAAACTTATTAAGTTTTGATAACTTTATTATAAAACAAGTTTACAAAAAAACAATATATTTTTATATTTGCAAAATCAATTTAACATTTTTTAATCATAAATCTTTTATCTTTTAATCAAGTAAAAAATATATAATTTAAAATACACTTGATATTTCAAATAATATTAAAAATATTACTCATTTATGGTAAATTAATTTTAAATTATCGTGTTATATGATTTAAAATTTGACCAATAGATAAAATATCAAATCTTAAATTAAACAGATAAAGAATGTTCGAAAATCAGGTTATTTTCGAGCATTCTTTTTTTCATTATATTTTAATTATCTCTGCAAATACCGTTCAATCGCTTTACTTGCTGCAAAAAAGCCAAAGGTTGCGGTAACCATTGTGATTGAGCCAAATCCGTTTGAGCAGTTCATTGTTTGCGACATCGCACAGCCATTTGTTTGTGGTAGTGTTAGCATTTCCGTTGAAAATACGCAGTCTATACCAAATTTTCGTTTAGGATTTTTTGAAAAATTATAATCACTTCGCAAAATTCTGCGTGTTTTTGAAATAAGTGGATCTTGAATGGTTTTGGTTATATCTGCAATTTGAATCTGAGTTGGATCAAGTTTGCCACCTGCTCCACCTGTTGAGATTATTCTTATTTTGTTTCTTTTACAATAAGCAATTAAAGCCGCTTTAGTTTGCACGCTATCAATAGCATCTATCACCACATCAAAGTCTTTAATATAATCTTTAATATTTGAAGCGGTCAAAAAATCATCAATAATTACAACTTCACATTCTACATTGATTGACTTAATGCGATCTGCCATTACCTCAGTTTTAATTTTTCCGATATTTTCCGTAACTGCGTGAATTTGACGATTAACATTAGTTACACAAATATCGTCCATATCAATCAAGGTGATTTTTCCAACGCCACTTCTTGCAAGTGCCTCTGCCGTCCAAGAGCCAACGCCTCCGATCCCAACTACGCAGAAATGTGCTTGTTGTAATTTTTGTAAATTTTCATCACCGTAAAGGCGAGCAATACCACCGAAACGACGGTTAAAATTATCTTCTCTCATAATTAGTCTATATTTTCAAAATGATGAATAAGCACAAACTTTTCCCACAATTCTTCGTTGGTTTCAACATAATTAGGATCTTGTTTAATGCAGTTTTTAATCGGACATACCTTCTGACAAGTTGGTGTTTCATAATGCCCTACACATTCTGTGCAAAGAACAGGATCGATTTCATAAATTTCATCGCCCATAGAAATAGCCTGATTTGGGCACTCAGGCTCACACATATCACAATTAGTGCATTTGTTTGTTATGAGTAATGCCATTACAGTAAAAATTTAGCCAAACGATCTAATTGAACTCTTGCCAAGCGTTTTAGCACTTTTTTAACTTCTGGCGAATATTCTTTTAAAGTTTCAATTTCTTCATAATGCTTAATGCAATGAGTATTTTTCAAAATCTGATTTTTTTCATTCAGCATTTTTTTCAATAACTTCTGTTCATTATCAAAAATTAAAATACCATTTTCAGCATCTAAATTCCACGCTCTCGGATTAAGATTATTACCCGTCAATAAAATTTTCTTATGATCAACAAACATACCTTTTAAATGATATGAATTTTCACCGTCTTTCCAAACATTGACAATCAAAGAGCCATTATCAATATATTTTTGATATTTTTTACAAAAAGATCGTAAATTTTTTTCATATAAATAAGGTAAAACCGATGATAAATGAAAATCATCATCAGGTTTTACATAAAAATCATTTGCCGTTTTATCGCCGACAAAAATTTCAATTTTTTTGCCCTTTTTCAACAAATAATCAACAGCTTTCTTCAAATGTTTTGGGAAGTTAAAATAAGGCGTAAACAAGATAAGCTCTTTTTCTGTACTATAAAATAACGATTCAATAGTCTTATTAAGAACATTATCTTTTTTTCTCACACCATTTAACGCTGTGATAGTTAAATCGCCTGTTTCATTATCTGCTAATTGATAGTTACTTTGTGCTAATTTTTTGCGAAATGATTTGATTTTATCAGTAAAAATAGATGTTTGTAATCGCTCACGCACATCTAATCTTTGTACTGCTTCATCTGTTACCATATCACAAATTTGTTTGTAAAAAGCATCACAAATCTTACCACTTTTAATTAAATGATAGCGATCAAGACGGTATTTATCAAACTGATAACAATAAACATTATTTATACTTGCACCTGAATACAATAAATTATTATCAAACACAAAACCTTTGAAATGTAACACTCCAAAAACTTCTCTCGTATTAACAGGTATTCCATAAATTTCTACAGTATCTTCTAGTACAAAACCAAAATCTCGTCTTATTTGATAGTAAAAATCTGCGTTGGTATCAGAGTTTTTTTCACCAATACGCCCACGCTGAGCTCTATGCCAATCAACTAAAATTTTAATATCAATTGCTGGATTATCTCTTTTCTTTTCAAATAATTTACGCAAGATCTTATCGCCTGCTTCATCTTTTTCAAGATACAAAGCGGTAATAATTATTCTTTTTTCTGCACTTTCTATAAGCTCTAAAATTTTAGAAGTAAAAATTTTAGGATTATCAAGTATAGCAAAATCAGATTCTTTGAAACGAACTCGCTTCAAAGAATCTAAATAATCTTTTGCTTTTTTAATTTTCTGTTTATTAAACATATTAAGCAAATTTACGAACTTCACCTGTTCCTGAAATATTATCTACACAACGCAAACAGATATCTTGATGTTCTGCATTGCTACCAATATCTTTGCGATGATGCCAACATCTTGGACATTTTGGTGCTTCTGATTTAAGCACTTTCACAGCCAATCCTTTCACTTCACTTTCTTCAACATCTTTTTGTGCAAAATCTTGCAATTCAACTTCCGATGTTAATAATACAAAACGAAGTTCATCACCTAATTTTTCAAGTTTTTCTTTGATTGTTTCATTTGCATAAAGAACTACATTAGCACCTAAGGCACTACCGATGATTTTTTCTGCACGAGCCACTTCTAAATTACGGTTTACCTCATCACGAATGCTTAACACATCGTTCCAATATTCATCGCTTAATGCACTATCATTTTGGAATAATCCGTTATAGAACTCACCTGTAAATACAAATTCATCACGCTCACCTGCAAGATTTTCCCAAATTTCATCAGCAGTAAATGATAAAATCGGAGCAATCCAACGCACTAATGCCTCGCTGATATGCCATAAAGCTGTTTGACAACTACGGCGAGCTAATGAGTTTTCTGCTGTGGTATATTGTCTATCTTTGATAATATCTAAATAGAACGATCCCATTTCAATTGAACAAAAACGCATTAAGCGTTGCACTACGGTATGGAATTGATAATTTTCATACGCATTTACAATTTCTTGTTGTGCGTCAAAAGCGGCACTTACTGCCCATTTATCAAGACTTAATAAATTTTCTTTTGCAACTAAATCTGTTTTAGGATCAAAACCATTTAAGTTTGCAAGCAAGAAACGAGCAGTGTTACGAATACGACGATATGCGTCTGCACTGCGTTTTAAGATTTCATCAGAAACGGTCATCTCACCTGTATAATCAGTTGAGGCAACCCAAAGACGCAAAATATCACCGCCGAATTTATCCATAACTTCTTGTGGCGTTACAATATTTCCGATTGATTTTGACATTTTACGACCTTGTCCATCAACGGTAAAGCCGTGCGTCAATACTTCTTTGTAAGGTGCTTTTTCATCTGTTGCACAAGAAAGCATCAATGAAGACATAAACCAACCACGATGTTGATCGCTACCTTCTAGGTACAAATCAATAGGCTGACCGTTATATTCAGGGCGATCTTGTACTACGCTTGCATAAGTTGATCCTGAATCAAACCACACATCAAGCGTATCTTTTACTTGAATATAATTTTCACTATCTTCACCTAAAAATTCTTTTGGATCTAAATCCCACCACGCTTGAATACCTTTTTGCTCAACTAAATCAGCAACTTTGGCAATGATTTCATTGGTATTTGGGTGCAATTCTTCACTGTCTTTATGAATAAATAAAGTTACAGGAACGCCCCAAGTTCTCTGACGAGAAATACACCAATCAGGACGATTTGCAACCATTGTTTCAATACGAGCTTGACCCCAATTTGGGATCCATTTTACTTTTTTGATTTCATCTAATGCAAGTGTGCGTAACCCTGCTTGTTCCATTCCAACGAACCATTGTGGCGTTGCACGGAAAATAATAGGAGTTTTGTGTCGCCAGCAATGTGGGTAGCTATGCACAATATTTGCAAGTTTTAACAAAGTGCCTGTTTCTTCTAATTTTTTAATTACAGCACCATTTGATTCAAACACGCCCAATCCTGCAAAAAACTCTGCACTTTCAACAAATTTCCCATCATTATTGATAAGTCCTGCCATCTCTACGCCATATTTACGAGCAATAGTATAGTCGTCTTGACCGTGATCAGGTGCTGTATGTACTAAACCTGTACCGCCATCAACCGTTACGTGATCGCCTAGGATAACAGGTACGGTAAAGTTATAGAATGGGTGATAAAATCTTTTTAACTCTAATGATTTACCATCTGTTGTTCCTAGCACTTGATATTCTTCACAACCGATAGCTTTTGTAACTTCTTCAACAAGATCAGTTGCTAAAATTAAGTTTTTTTCACCCGCTTTCACTAATGAATATTCTAATTTTTCACCAAGAGCAATCCCACGGTTTGATGGCATTGTCCAAGGTGTTGTTGTCCAAATTACAGCAAAAACATCACCGCTTACTTGGGTGTTGAAAATTTGTGCAATTTCTTCATTATTTTCTGCTTTAAAAGAAACATAAATTGAAGGTGATTTTTTGTTTTCATACTCAACTTCTGCCTCTGCAAGAGATGATCCACAATCTAAACACCAATGAACAGGTTTTGAACCTTTGTATAAATGCCCATTTGCAACCATTTTACCAAAGGTTCTGATGATGTTCGCCTCTGTTTTGAAATTCATCGTTAAATAAGGATTATCCCAATCACCAAGCACGCCTAAACGAATAAAGTCTTTTTTCTGCCCTTCAACTTGCTCAATAGCATATTTGCGACATTCTTCTCTAAACTCACCGCTTGAAACTTTTTGATTTACTTTGCCAACCAAACCTTCAACTTTTAATTCAATAGGTAATCCGTGGCAGTCCCAACCTGGAATATAAGGTGCGTCATAACCATTTAAAGTTTTTGATTTTATAATTATATCTTTTAAAATTTTATTAACGCTGTGTCCAATGTGAATCTGTCCGTTTGCATAAGGAGGGCCATCGTGAAGAATAAAACTTTTTTTACCTTTTTTCGCTTCACGAATTTTTTGGTATAAATTACGCTCATACCAAGATTGTAATCTTAATGGTTCACGCTTTGATAAATCGCCACGCATAGGAAAACCTGTCTGTGGCAGGTTTAACGTGTGTTTGTAGTCAGTCATAATAATTCCTTTTTTATTTTGTAATGCGATCTTGTAATTCTATCTAAGAATAAAATAAAAATCTACCATTTTGAGCCTTTTAGCGTTAAAAATAAAGAAACAATCGTTATTGCCCAAAGAGATGATGCTATAATAATGACAATAATATTACCATATTCACCAATTCTTAACCCTAAATAACATCTTATGCTAAATATAATACTAGCACCTAAAAATATCATTATCCAATAACATAATCGAGGCTTTATCGTATTCCTTGTGATTTTCTCTAACTTGAAAAAATAAATGAAAATAATAATGCCTCCAATAAAAGAGCTAAAATGCTGTAATATTTTATAAAAAGCTATATGATAAAAAATGTATTGATTCAAGCCTAAATAGTGAACGAAAATACCAGTTGCGTGCGTAAAGCTATCCCAAAGAATATGAGAGTAACCGCCAATTATCAAGGATAACACCACCACTAAAAAATGCTTTTTAGCATAATTATTCCAATCAGAATTTCTTAAAAAAATAAGTCTTTGTTGCACAAATAATGGTGAATTATCAATGAAAGGCTTTTTAATAATATTATGAAAAAGAAAACAGATAATAAGCCCTAATGGAATATTAAACCAAATATTTCCCCAAACAGTATGAGAATAAATACTTTGAATTTTCATTCTTAAAAAATATTCAAAATCTGGGGTGATACTACCAACGATCAAAGCGGTTAGAGAAACATACTTTTTTGCAATGCTGTTAAATGGTAATACAATGGCAGGGTGTGAAAAAGTAAATGGCATATTACTCTAATATTGCTCTTGCTTTTAATACATCTGTTGCAATTTGATTTTTAAGTTCATCAAGTGAGCTAAATTTCATTTCATTACGAATATGGTCAATAAGCTCAACCTTTACATATTTTCCGTAAATATCTTGATTAAAATCAAAAATATGCACTTCAAGTAATGGTTTTGTGGTGTTAATAGTTGGACGATTACCAATATTGCAAATTCCATTAAAAATTTGACCGCTTATGGTAACCTTAACTGCATAAACACCAGAAACTGCCGATTTTAAACGCTTTAAATTAATATTAGCAGTACGAAATCCAATAGTTCTACCAAGTTTTTTGCCAGTAACCACTTTACCGCTAATACTATAACCTTTGCCTAAATATTGTTTTACTTTTTGAAAATCACTTTGCTCTAAATACTTACGAATCGCCGTGCTACTTACACGCTCTTCATCAATAGCAAAGGTTGGACTTTTCTCTAAAACAACCTTATGAGCTTGCATTTGGTTAGATAAAAATGAAAAATCGCCACTACGATTTTTTGCAAATCTAAAATCATCACCCACAATAAGATGCTTTACCTTTAATTTATTTACTAAAATATCAATAAATTCTTCTTTGGAAATATCTGCAAATTTTTGATCAAATCTTAGTGCTAATAAAACATCAATACCAAAATCTTTAAACGCATTATACTTATCCCTAAAGTTCATAAGCCTTGCAACAGCGGTTATTTTAGGATTATTTTTTGCAAAAAATTCTATTGGGTGTGGCTCAAAAATCATTACAACTTTCATTAAATCTTTTTGAGCTTTCAAACGTTGTAATATTTCCTGATGGCCTAAATGAACCCCATCAAAATTGCCAATTGCAAGAGCTATACCATTTTCAGCAAGATTACTTTTAGCAAAATCATCAATATTTCTAAACAATCTCATCAATAGCTCCTGATGAAAAATAAGTTTCTAAAATAATACAAGCACTTTCACAGTCAATATTACCTTTTTGCAATTTTTTTACACCACCAACATTAAACAATTCTTCTCTGGCACTGGTGCTTGAAAATCGCTCATCAACTAAATATACTTTTTTATTAAAGCGAGTTTTTAGATTTTTAGCAAATTTTTTGGCTAAAAAACTCACCTGTAACATCTCACCTTGTACGGTTAAAGGAAGCCCTACTACAAAAAAATCAGGTTGCCACTCTTTTACCATTTCATCAATCATTTGCCACTTTACTTCATTATTAAAAACCTTAACCGCCCAAAGAGGTTTGGCACTTTGTAAAAAACTGTTACCTACGGCACTTCCTATAGACTTTGTGCCAAAATCAAATGAAATTATCGTTTCCATTACACAAGTCCCCCTGTAAAGATAAATTGAGAACCTGTTAATGACTCGCTAGCTTTTTGATATTTCTGCTCTGCTTTTGTTCTAAAAAGAAAACTTTTCGTAATCTCTGATTGTACCCAAAAACCGTTAATATATTCATATTCAAGTTCATCTTTTCCCCATTGGGTACAACCTAAAAATGCCAAAAAATCTTGAGGTTTATATTCACTGTCAATTCCAATATGATCTAAAATATCTGCACTGCTCGTAATAAAAATATCTTTAGTAATTTGAGTGGTGTTTTTAAATGGTTCTTTTACTTTACTATGAAGAATATAGCCATTTTCACTGTCACTTGGCCCCCCCGATAAAACTCGTAATTCTTGCGTTTTTTTAAATTTGCGATCAATAACAATATTACAATCTGTTTTCATAAAAACTTCTTGTAAACTTATATCACTAGGAATATTTAGAATAACGCCATAAGCACCTTCTTCATTGTGTTCAAGCACAAAAACAACCGTTCTCTTAAAATCAATAAAAGGAATATTCTCTGTTGAAATAAGCAGTTTACCTTTTAAATTTAAGTTTGATATCTCTTTGTTCAATTAAGATCTCCATAATGACTTTGCAAAATCGCAATAGTTGCAAGCCCTGCTGTTTCTGTTCTCAATACTCGTGATCCAAGTCGTGCTTCAATAAAACCATATTCGCCGGTCATTGCAATTTCTTCTTTGCTCAAACCACCTTCACTACCAATAAGCAAGCGGATAGATTTTTGCAAGACTTCGCTTTTTTCGCCAATCGCACTTAATCCTTGGGTTGCTCGTGGGTGTAAATTTAGTTTTATAGCTTGCGTTGGCTCACTGCACCATTGATTTAGCGTTTGTGGTTCACAAATGTTCATAATCACATTACGCCCACATTGTTCTGCGGCACTGATAGCAATTTTTTGCCATTGTGCGATTTTTTTGTCCATTCGTTCATCGCTTAATTTCACATTACAGCGTGATGATATTAAAGGCGTAAACTCACTAACACCAAGCTCAACAGCTTTTTGAATAGTCCATTCCATTTTTTCACCTTTTGAGATCACCTGACCTAAATGAATTTTAAGCGGTGATTCTCTATCATCTTTTTGCATTGCTGTTATTTGAGCATTTGCAAATTTTTTAGTAACTTCCACAAGTTCAGCGTAAAAAATATGGTTACTGCCATCAAATAATACAATTTTTTCGCCCCCCCCCTTTCTTAACACTCGCACTAAATGATGAAAAGCATCATCGCTTAATTTTACAGTACTCTGATCGTGCAAAGGTTCATTATGATAAATTCTAATTTCTCGCATTTTTTATCTCATTTTTAGTGAAAGTAACGCAATCATTACCGCAACCACCGAAATAATCCAAAAACGCACGGTAACCTGTGGCTCTGGCGTGTTTTTTAATTCAAAATGATGGTGTAACGGTGCCATTTTAAAAATACGCTTTTTGCGTAATTTGTAACTTCCAACTTGTAAAATAACCGATAATGTTTCAAGCACAAACACAATTCCCATAATCGCAAGTAATAATTCTTGACGCAATAATACTGCCATCGCTCCAAGCGTTCCACCCAATGCAAGCGAGCCAACATCGCCCATAAATACTTTGGCTGGATAGGCGTTAAAATAGAGAAATCCAAGACCACTTCCAATTAAAATCGCACTAAATACAGCAACTTCTGATGCCTCTTTAATAAATGGTAAATACAGATAATTTGCAAAATGATAATTTCCTGTTAAGTAGGCAACAATCGCAAACGCTCCTGCAACCATCATTACAGGCACGATTGCAAGTCCGTCTAATCCATCGGTTAAATTTACAGCATTAGAAGTTCCAACCAACACAAAATAACCTAAAATAACAAACAATATTCCCAAGTTTGGCATATATTGTTTAAAAAATGGAATGATAAGATAAGTAGTATTATTTAAAGTTGCAAAATAATACATAATTACTACCGCTATAATTGACACCACTGATAGATAAAAGTATTTTCTGCGAGCAATTAATCCATCACTACTTTTATGTTTAATTTTCAAATAATCATCAAAAAAACCAACAATACCAAAACCAAGCATAACAAAAAGCAAAATCCACACATAAGGATTATCTAATTTTGCCCATAAAAGCGTTGCAATGGCGGTTGAAAATAAAATATTGATGCCCCCCATTGTTGGCGTTCCTTTCTTTTTAAAATGATCACTAGGACCATCACTTCGCACCACTTGTCCGAATTTAAAACACTGTAAACGCTCAATTAGTTTTGGCATAGTAACTAATGAAATCACCATAGCCGTTAATAATCCCAACATTGCACGACTTGAAAGGTATAAAAACGCGTGTAATGGTTTAAAAAATTGTGATAAAAAATCAAATAAATAAATTAACATTTAACTTCCTTGCTGTAATATTGTTGAAGATAGGTCAAAATATCTTCCATTTTCATTGAGCGTGATCCTTTAATTAAGATCACGATTTTCTTTTGATTCGTTGTAGCTAAAAACTCATCAAGCCATTGAAATAACGCATCTTTTTGTTCAAAATGACAGCCTTGATTTTGTGAAATAAAACGACTGTGATCGCCAACTGATAACAGATAATCAAAACCTAAATGTTTTGCATAATCTCCTACTTTTTGATGACATTCAAGCGAACTTTCGCCAAGCTCTTTCATATCACCTGCAATTAAGATCTTCATTCCTTGCTGTTGTTTAAGCGTATCACAAGCGGTCAAAAAAGATTCAACATTTGCATTGTAAGCATCATTTATCAAAGTAAGATGTTCTGAAATTTTAATGCTTTCAAGTCGTCCTTTTACCCCTGAAAAATTTTCAAGCCCTTGTTTAATAGATGCTAAATCAGCCCCTAAAATAAAGCATAAAGCAGCAGATGTTATCGCATTTTTGACATTGCAAAGAGCTGGTACTGACAGTTTTATATCAATTTCACCTTGTGGCGTAACTAAACAAAAACTACAATGCTGTTCCTTTACTTCAATATTTTTAGCATAAAAATCAGCTTGATTATTTTCTAAACTGAGCGTTGCAATTTTTTTGTTATTTGTAACCGCTTGAAAATCAAAGTTTAAATCTAAATTGATCAAAGCGGTTGCATTTTCTTTCAAATTTGCATAAATTTCTGATTTTGCTTGACGCACCGCCTCAATACCGCCAAACTCACCCAAATGAGCCGAGCCAATATTGTTGATAACAGCAACATCAGGATTTGAAATACGAGTGGTATAAGCAATTTCGCCAAGATGATTTGCACCTTGCTCAATTACTGCAAATTTGTGATGCTCATTTAATCGTAACAAAGTTAAAGGAACACCAAGATCGTTGTTTAAATTACCAAAAGTAAACAATACTTCATCGGCACAAGCGGTCATATTTTGCAAAATTTTTGCACACATTTCCTTAACGGTTGTTTTACCTGCTGATCCTGTGATCGCTATAGTTTTTGGATTGATTTTTGCTTTAAGCCACTGTGCCAACTGCCCCAATGCCAAACGGCCATCTTTAACGATAAGTTGTGGCACATTGATATCCATTTCTCGCTCAACCACAACTGCCACACAGCCTTGCTTAATAGCCTGATCTAAATAATTATGAGCATCAAAATTTTCGCCTTTTAATGCAAAAAACAGCCCTTTTTCCACCGATTGACGAGTATCAGTGCTTATGTTTTCAACGCAAATATCTTCATCACCAACCAAACGAGCATTGAGAATATCTGCGATTGCTTTTAAATTTAGTTTAATCATAGATATTTTTGTACTTCTTCTTGATCTGAAAAATGAAATTTTTTCGTGCCGATGATTTGATAGTTTTCGTGTCCTTTACCTGCGATTAAAATTACATCTCGCTCTTTTGCTTTTTTCATCGCTTTTTCGATCGCATATTGACGAATATAAATCACTTCTACATTATCACGACTACTAAAACCTTTTAAAATATCATCTGCGATTTTATCGCTATCTTCACTGCGTGGATTATCGTCCGTTACAATCACCTTATCAGCGTAACGCTCTGCAATTTGTGCCATTTGTGGACGCTTACCACTATCACGATCGCCACCACAACCAAAAATACACCAAAGTTTTCCTTTACAATGTTCTTTCGCTGCTATCAATGCTTTTTCAAGAGCATCTGGAGTATGAGCGTAATCAATAATAGCCGTTGGTTTACCTTTTGCACTAAAAGATTGCATTCTGCCACAAACATTTGCTAATTGTGGTGCAGTTTCAACTAACTTGTTAAAATCTTCACCTAAACTTAATAATGTCGCAAAAGCTGCCATTAAGTTACTCACATTAAAACTACCAACTAAACCACTTTCCAAAATCGCATTGCCCCAAGATGAATGAACATTGATAAATGCTTTTCCATCTTTAACATCAACCGCTTTTGCTCGAACAAATTTTTCACGATCAACTCTTATGCTAGGATCACAGCTGTATGCCACTGCATCTGGCAATTTTTCCAACCATTTTCTGCCAACTTCATCGTCATAATTAATAATTTTTATATCACTTTGATAGTCAAAAAATAATTGTGATTTTGCTTTTTCATACTCGTCCATTGTTTTATGATAATCTAAATGATCACGAGTTAAGTTGGTAAAAATTACAGCATTGAAATACAAATCTTTTACACGATGTTGCACTAATGAATGCGATGAAACTTCCATTGCACAAAAATCAACATCTTGTTTTACAAAATTTGTAAAATATTGAGCAATTTCAACCGCTGATGGCGTGGTATTATTACTCTCTTGTAAATTTCCATACAAACCGTTGCCCATTGTTCCCATAACTGCTGATTTTTTGCCTAACAACTGTTGCCATTGAGCTAATAAATTTGAAATCGTAGTTTTACCATTTGTACCTGTAACTGCAACTAATGATAATTTATCAGCTGGATTTTCATAAAAACAATGTGCTATTTTTGAAACCTTTTGTGATAAATTTTCAACCAATATAATTTTATAATGAGTATCAATATTTTTTGCAAATTGCTCTAAAATATGATCCGCTTGTTCACCCTTTACTAACTCACAAAGCACTACTTTTGCACCTTTTTCAACAGCATTGGCAATAAAATTACGCCCATCGTTTTGATGCCCTTTTAGTGCAATAAAAAGATCACCTTGTTTAATTAAACGGCTATCAAGCTGAATATCACTAATAACAATATCTGCTAATTTTTCATTATAAAATGTAAAATCTTTTAATCGTTTCATATTATTTTGTACTCTTAATATCTTCTATAAATTCTTTATCTGGAGCTATAGCATATTTTTTAAGGCTATATTCCATAATTTCTTTCCATACAGGTGCTGAAACTGATGATGCAAATTTTGAACCAACTTGTGGATCATCAATCATCACCACCAATACAAATTGAGGATTACTTACAGGAGCAAAACCTGCCATAAAGGTACGGTTACGAGTTTTATCATAGGTCCAGACAAAGCGATTAAGTTCAGGTTTATATTCTCGTTTTTCTTTATCCATCGTACCTGTTTTAGCTGCTACCCTAAATCTATCAATTTTAGCTTTTCGACCAGTTCCTCTTTCGACCACTTGTTCAAGCATTAAAGCAATTGCTTTGGCATATTCTTCATTAAAACGACGCTCACCTTTATTAACACGATTTGGATCTTTATTAACATAAACCGATTTATAAACTCCAAAATTTGCAATCACCATATAGGCACGAGCAAGTTGCATTGCCGTTGCTTTTACCCCATAACCATAACCAAACTGAGCGTGATCTAACTTACTAAATCCTTTATTATGAATTTTTAACACACCACTTGGCACATCATCAGAAAGCCCAAGTTCAGTTGAAACACCAATACCTAACTGTTTGAACCAATGTTCAATTTCTTCAGGTTTAAGCTTTTGTACAATTTTAGATGACGCAACGTTACTTGAACTTACCAAAGTCTCCATCAATGTCCAACTTGGTTTTGGACTATGATCTCCGATGGTTACCCCTTGAATTTTAAAAGCGTGACCATCTATCGGTGGTTCATTTAAGGTGATTTTTCCTGATTGCAAAGCACTCAACATTACTAATGGTTTAACCGTTGAACCAACTTCATAAGGCTGTCTTAATGTATTATTTTTTTGTTTTGCAAAAAGTTTACTATTGTTGTCCATTGTTGCTGGTGCTTGAGTCATTACTAACACTTCGCCACTTTTTGCATCTAATAAAACTGCTTCGCCAGAGGTTGCTCCTGTATTTTCCATTGCTTGTTTTAAAAGCTCATAACTTTTTTGTTGCAATTCAATATCTAAAGTTAAAGCAATATTTTTAGAATATTTACCTGGTGTTTGTTTGGTAATTTCCATTACTTGACCATTAGATTTTTTCACTACATCAATTTTTGATTTTTTACCTGAAAGTAGTTTTTCAAAACTTAAAAAATCACCTTTTTCAATACCCAATTTTCCAACAAACTCATCATTTTCTTTTGAAACATAACCTAACACTGGTGCGACTGATTCACCAAAAGGATATAATCTTTTTGCTTTTTCCTTTAAATTTACTGCTTTTAATTCATAATTTTTCTTATCTTTTTTTAAGATATCAACACTCTCTTTATCAAGCATTGAAAGTTCATTATTTGGAAAGCTTAAATAACGATTACCTGTTTTTTTAGAAGCCTGTATTTGAATCAATGACTCAAGTTTTCTTGGTGACAAGCCAATCATAGCGGATAATTTTTTAATATTTTTTGCAATTCGTTCACGATATTCTTTCTCTTTTGCCAAAAATCTTGAATTTTCTAAAGCAAATACTTTTTCTTTTAACTCTTGCCAACTAATATCAATTTTTATCATTGCTTTTAACAGTTTCCAATAGCGTTCAGAATTTACATTTAACACCATTGATGGATTGAAATAACGAGCAAAGGCTTCTTTATCATCAAGAATTACTTTTTGTTTATCAAAGGGCAATTTTTTAAAATTTTCTTTATCAATGTCCATTTCAGTAACGTTATGCCAAAAATCATTGACGTTTAAGAAAAAATTACCATTCATTTTCAAATCCAAACTCAATAATTTGAAATGATTTTTATCTCTCATTGTTATTTTTTGGTAAAAATAAAATGGATCAATTTCTAAAAGATAATATATTTCATTTCCCGCTAATAACTCTCCGTTACGATCATAAATTACACCTCTATGACGCGATATCTCTTTAGTTGATTGGCTTGAGTGAATAACACTTTCTTGTAAAGATTCTGATCTATTAACGGAAACATCATAAAACTTCACGAGTAATATTAAAAATAAACTTAACAAACAAAACCACAAAAAATTATAACGAATTTGTAAAAGATATTGATTTGGTATTTTGTTTTTACTAAATGGATTAAATTTTTCCCAAAGACTAAATAACTTATTCATATTCAACAAATACCTCTTTGTTAGATTCTACTTTTATCATATCAAGTATTTCTACTTCTTTTTTTATAGCAATACGTGATGAATCTTCCGTAATTTTCAATCGTAAAAAGTTATTTTTACTTATAACACTGTGATTTTGATTGATCAAAACATCAATTTTATGATAATTATCCCTATTTTTAGCGGTTAAATATACCTTAGAAACTGCAAGGAATACGACAACTAATATTAAAATCACTCTCAACTTATGGCGAGCAATAATATCCTTAAAAATCGTCAAAATAAGACTACTATCAAAAGGATTTTCAATGCTAGGTATTTTTTTATTTATTTTCATTCGCTATTTTCTCACTAACACGAAGTACTGCACTTCTTGAACGTGGATTACTATTAACTTCTTCTTCTGATGGTTTAATACGTTTACCTATAACTTGTAATGCTATATTTTGCTCACGATCTTTTTCCATTATTGGCATACCTTTTGGAATAGGTTTAGGTGTGCTTTGATCTTTAAAGAATCTTTTTATCATACGATCTTCAATAGAGTGGAAACTTATAATAGCAAGACGACCATAGCTATTTAAAATATTAACAGAACTTTCTAAAAAAGTTTTAAGATCATCAAGTTCACCATTTACAGCAACTCGTAATGCTTGGAACGTTCTTGTCGCTGGATGTTTGTTTGGATATGGTTTTGGGTGTATTTCCTTAATAAAATCAGCAAGCTCTGTAGTAGTTTTAAACACGCCATAAGTATTACAATAATGATAAATTGCTCTACCTAAACGAGTTGAGCAGGTTTCATCTGCATAAAAACGTAAAATATAAGTAATATCCTTTTCACTAGCATTTTCAAGCCATTTTTCGGCAGTTAATCCTTTGGTTGTATCCATTCTCATATCAAGAGGACCTTCTTTCATAAAAGAAAAACCACGAGTTGCATCATCAACTTGAGGAGATGAAATACCAAGATCTAACAAAACACCGTCAATTTTTCCAAGTACTCCAAGATTTTTACAAATATGATAACAATCAGCAAAACTTCCGTGATGAATAGAAAATCTAGGATCATCAATAGTTTTTGCTTCAGCTAAAGCTTGAGGATCTTTATCAATAGCAATTAAGCGTCCATTTTTTCCTAATTTACTTAAAATCAAACGAGAATGCCCACCACGTCCAAAAGTTCCATCAATATAAATACCATCTTCTTTTATATTCAATGCTTCAACTGCTTCTTCTAACAGCACCGTTTTATGCTCAAAATTTTGTAAGTTTTCCATATTCTCTGTTTATTCCAACTTGATTTCATTAATATTAAAAAATACTTGAAAGCATATCATTTTTTTACTTTTTTTTCAATCTATATTCCTAAACAACACTAAAGAACAAACCAATATTTTACTCTTTAATGACTATCTTTAATTTATGTTAAACTCAATTTACATCATATTTTTCTTTTTAAACACTTAATGAAATGTTTTAATGATTTTTTTGTAAAATTTTGCGATAATGTAGAAATGATAGTATCTAAAAAATTATAAGAGTAATCGAATGGTAAAAACCTTTGAACAATGGCTATCGTCTAGTGCGTTAAATGGTGCTAGCATAACCTATATTGAATCGCTTTATGATGACTTTGTAGCAAATCCCCAAAATGTTGAACCAAGTTGGCGATCTATTTTTGAAACCTTTGAAAATCGTAGTGCAAACGAGCAATCACATTTGCAAATTTGCAATCAAATCCGATCGCTTGAAACTACCCCAAAAACAAAAAAAACTCCTTGTGATGCAACGCAAAATTTTCAATTAGTGAAACTTTTGCAATTTATCAATGCTCACCGTTTTCGTGGTTTTTTAGAGGCAAAACTTGACCCTTTAAATCAGTATTTTTGGAAAAAAACAACTGTTCCTGAGCTTGATTATCACGCTCACGGTTTTAATGAAAGCGATCTTGATAAAACTTTTGAAATCAACCAGTATGTTTACGATACCCAAGCCATTACTTTACGCAATTTAGATCAAAAACTTAAACAAACCTATTGCCAAAATATCGCTTTTGAATTTATGCATTTGCAAAATATAGAAATGCGAAACTGGTTGCAACGCAAGCAAGAATCGATTTTAAATAAACCACTGTTTAACAATCAACAAAAAATCACTTTTTTACAAGAACTTATTTCAGCTGACTATTTTGAACGCTATTTAGGAGCAACTTTCCCTGGTGCAAAACGCTTTTCATTAGAAGGAACTGATAGTTTTATCGTCTTAATTAAAGAGATTATTCGCCATTCAAGCACCCTTGATACAACCGATGTTATTATCGGAATGGCACATCGTGGGCGATTAAATGCTCTTGTAAATATTATGGGTAAAAAAAGCAGTGATCTTTTTGATGAATTTGCAGGAAAAATGCAAGATTTACGCAGTGGAGATGTAAAATATCATCAAGGTTTTTCTTCTGATGTAAAAATAGGTGATCGCACTATGCACCTAGGACTTGCTTTTAATCCTTCGCATTTAGAAATTGTAAGCCCTGTGGTTATGGGGGCTGTAAGAGCAAAACAAGATTTATTAAGCGATGATAAGAAATATCAAATTTTGCCTATCACGGTACACGGCGACAGTGCAGTAAGCGGTCAAGGCGTGGTGCAAGAAACTTTGAATATGGCGAAAACTCGTGGTTTTAATGTCGGAGGAACTATTCGCATTGTTATCAATAATCAAGTAGGTTTTACTACTTCAAACACCAACGATACAAGATCGAGTGAGTTTTGTACATCAATCGCAAAAATGATTGATGCCCCTATTATTCATATAAATGCAGATGATCCAGAAATGGTTGCTTTTGCCGCACAAATGGCAAGTGAGTTTCGTGCAAAATTCAATCAAGATATTTTTATCGATCTTATCGGCTATCGTCGCAACGGACACAATGAAGCTGATGAGCCTATGGCTACGCAACCACAGATGTATCAAATCATCAAAAATCACCCTCGTGTTACGCAGATTTATGCTGAAAAACTTATCAATGAACAGGTGCTAACAGCAGAGCAAGTTGATGGTTTTATCAATGATTATCGTCAAAAATTAGATCGTGGTGAAATTGTATTAAATGAATATCAAAAGCCAAATATCAATAAAATGTTATGGCTTGATTATGTAGATCATAGTTGGCAATGCCCTTATGAAAGCGGTGAAAACTTGGATAATTTTTACCGCTTGGCTCAAAAAGTTTGTAAATATCCTGATGAAATTACGCCCCATTCAAGAGTTGCAAAAATTTACAGCGATCGCTTGGCAATGGCACAAGGTGAAAAAGATATAGACTGGGGAATGGCTGAAACACTTGCTTATGCAACTTTGGTTGATAAAGGTCATAACATTAGACTATGTGGTGAAGACAGTGGTCGTGGTACATTTTTCCATCGCCACAGCGTAATTCACAATCAAACCGATAACGCTCAATATATTCCACTTGCGCACATTAAAGAGCAACAAGGTACATTTGAAGTGTTTGATAGCGTACTTTCAGAAGAGGCGGCTTTGGCGTTTGAATATGGCTATGCTTCAACAAATCCTAAAACCCTTACCATTTGGGAGGCTCAATTTGGTGATTTCGCAAATGGAGCACAAATTGTTATCGATCAGTTTATTTCATCTGGTGAGCAAAAATGGGGAAGAATGTGTGGCTTAACACTCTTTTTACCACACGGTTTTGAAGGGCAAGGACCTGAACATTCATCAGCTCGCATTGAGCGTTATTTACAGCTTTGTGCTCAAGAAAATATGCAAGTGTGTATTCCATCAACCCCTGCACAAATTTATCATTTATTGCGTCGTCAGCAACTTCGCAAAATGCGTCGTCCATTGATTGTTTTCACGCCAAAATCATTGTTAAGACACCCTCTTGCTGTTTCAAAAATTGAAGAACTTACACAAGGGACTTTTGAAAATGTATTAGGAGAAATCGATCAACTTTCAAGCGATATAAAACGAGTGATTTTATGCAGCGGTAAAGTATTTTACGATTTACTGACAAAACGCAGAGAACAAAAGATTGATAATATTGCTCTTATTCGCATAGAACAACTTTACCCTTACCCACTTGATGAAATCAAAGAAAAAATCAAACAATATCAAGGGGTTAAAGATTTTATTTGGTGTCAAGAAGAACCTAAAAATCAAGGTGCTTGGTATTGCTCAAAACACAATTTTGAAGATTCAATTCCAAAAGGTGCAACTTTAAGATTTTGTGGAAGAAAAGCGGCTGCTGCCCCTGCGGTAGGCTCAATTTCTGTTCACAAAGAAGAACAAGAAACTTTGGTTGCAAATGCCCTAGATTTAACATTTTAACACAAGGAAATTAAATGACTATTGAAATTACAAGCCCTGTTTTACCTGAATCGGTAAGCGATGCAGAAGTTACCCTATGGCATAAAAAAGAAGGCGATAGCGTTCGTCGTGATGAAGTGCTAGCAGAAATTGAAACTGATAAAATTGTTTTAGAAGTAGTTGCTCCACAAGATGGCGTGATTAGTAAAATTTTGCACCCACAAGGATCAATCATTAGCTCAAACGAAGTGCTTGCAATATTAGATTTTAGCAATGAAGAAAATGCAAAATCTGAACAAAAAAACACCGCTTGTCAAGGCAATACAATCCTTGATAATCCACAAGGACCTATGGCTCGCAGAATGTTAGGCAAGTTTGATTTAACGGCTGATAAAGTGCAAGCAACAGGCAAAAAAGGACATCTGTTACGAGAAGATTTTGAAAATTTTGAAAAAACAGTTGATAAAAAAGAAACTGCAAGCGGTCAAAATTTATTTGAAATTAACAAAAATGAATTTAAACGAGTACCGATGACAAGACTTCGCAAACGCATTGCTGAGCGACTTTTGGACGCTAAAAACAATACTGCAATGCTCACTACTTTCAACGAAGTTGATATGAAACCTATTATGGATTTACGCAAACAATATGGTGAAAAATTTTTAGCACATCATAAAGTAAAACTAGGTTTTATGTCTTTTTATGTGAAAGCTGTTGTAAGTGCGTTGAAAAAATTCCCTGAAATAAATGCAACTATTGACAGCGATGAAATTGTTTATTTCAACTCTTTTGATATTAGTATTGCCGTTTCTACTGAAAGGGGACTTGTTACCCCTGTAATTCGTGATTGTGATCAAAAATCATTATCTGAAATTGAGCAAGAAATTTTGCAACTTGCCCAAAAAGGTAGAGAAAACAAACTTACCGTTGATGATTTAACAGGTGGAAATTTTACCATTACTAATGGGGGCGTGTTTGGATCACTTCTTTCAACTCCGATTTTAAATCCACCACAAAGTGCAATTTTAGGAATGCACACCATTAAAGATCGTCCTATTGCCTTAAATGGCGAAGTGGTAATCCGTCCTATGATGTATTTGGCACTTTCTTACGATCATCGTTTGGTTGATGGCAAAGATGCTGTTGGATTTTTAGTACATATCAAAGAGATACTTGAAGATCCAAATTCAATCATTATAGAATGTGTATAATTTTTATGCTATAATACTACTTTATTTATTTTGGGATCTCTATGGAACAAACAGAAAACATTGAAGTATTAAATGTAATGAATAAATATGTCATTGATTTAATCTCATCAGGTGGATTTATTCCTAAATATGTCGCTTTAGCTATTTTAGTAACGGTAATAATACTTATAACCTTATTTGCTAGCTGGACTTTAAAAAAATCAATTCATATTATTGGTGAAATTTTTAGAACAAAATTAAAAATACAAATTGCAGATAGTACTATTGATGTAATTCGTTTACCATTAAGATTTTTAATCTTTTTCACAGGAATTTTGTGGATCTTACATACCGTTACTCAATACATAGAATTTGATATTAACGAAACTCTTGCTTTTGCTTGGGATCTTGGTTTTATCGTTACTATTGGTTGGGCTATTTTACGATTTATCAAAAAAATGGAAGACGTTTTAATTCTTAGAGGAAAAAGGAAAAACAAACAAAATGAATCAACACTAACTGCAATAGGACGTCTATTAAGACTTACTATAATGGTTTTCTTGCTTTTATCCATAATGCAATCATTAGGGTTCTCAATATCAGGAGTTCTTGCATTCGGTGGAATTGGGGGATTAGCCGTTTCCTTTGCTGCTCGTGATTTATTAGCAAACTTCTTCGGTGCCTTTATGGTATTTATTGACAAACCGTTCCAAGTTGGTGATTGGATTCGATCACCTGATCGAGAGATAGAGGGACACGTAGAAGAAATTGGTTGGCGTATGACAAGAATTAGAACCTTTGAGCAGCGTCCTCTTTATGTGCCTAATAATATCTTTACAAGCGTTTCTATTGAAACACCAAGTAGAATGCTTAATAGAAGAATTAAAGAAACTATTGGTATTCGTTATCAAGATATGGATAAGGTTGATGCTATTGTTACTGATATTAAACAAATGCTTAAAGATCACCCTGAAATGGAAACTGATAAAAAAACTCTTATCGTAGCACTAAATCAATTTAATAGTTATTCTCTTGATATTATGATTTATACCTTTACAAAAACAGTTGTTTGGGTTGAGTACCACGAACTAAAACAAAGAATTTTATTAGAAATTGCTCGTATTGTTCACAAACACGGTGCTGATTTTGCATTCCCTACAAAACAACTTTATCTTCATAATCAAGATAATGAGCAAGTAGAAGAATTAGATATTCATTAAATTCTTTTATCTTTTATAAAAACAAAATATCCATCAATTTATTGATGGATATTTTTTGTTAAGTATAGTAAATTAACTTTTAAATAAAAGTGTGAATTTTTATCTAAAAATATCTGCTAAATATCTAGCAACGCTTTCATCTTTATTTTCACCGATAACTTCAAGGTGTGAAAGTCGCTCTTTTAAAGCAGATTCTGCATTACCCATTACACAGCCTTTACCGACTTCTTCAAGCATTTCGAGATCGTTAAATCCATCACCAAAAGCAATACAATCTTTAATACTATAGCCTCGAGATTTTGCCACTTCCTTTAAAGCATTTGCTTTGCAAACACCTTTTTTCATAATCTCTAAACAAATAGGTAGGGATCTAGTAATTTGCACATAATCGCCATATAAAGCGGTAATTTTTTCTTGTACTTTTGCAAGCTCTTTAGGGTTGAGCGAAACATAAAAAACTTTTTCTGTTTCCTTGCCGTGATGAGCCTTAAAATCAATTATGGTGTAAAAAAAGCCTGATTCTGCATTATATTGTTTCATTTCAGGAATATCACGATCAATATACCAATAATCGCCTTGATAACTATTAACACTCACCTGTTCGTAGTCAATATCTAAATTCATCAAATTAAAAGCAATATCTTCATCAATATAGTGATTTGCAACCACTTCACCGTTTAACTTATTTACTCTTGCTCCGTTTGACGTGATAAGCATTGCATCATCAAGTGAAATTTTACTAATAATGTGTTTTACATCAGGATAATTTCGCCCTGTTGCCAAGAAAATATCAACACCTTTCGTTGCTAAATTTTCAAGTGTTGCAATAGTAAAATCACCTACTTTATGTTCTGCATTTAGCAATGTGCCATCAAGATCGCTTACTATGGCTCTATATGGTAATTTTTCCATAATATTTTACGTTCTTCCTTTTGATAGATAAAAAGAAGGTTGAGCTTAAAAACTCAACCTTATGATTATTATTTAACGCGTGAAACGTATTCACCTGAGCGAGTATCAACCTTGATAACCTCTCCAATCTGAATAAACAAAGGTACACGAACTACAGCACCTGTGCTTAATGTTGCAGGTTTTCCGCCTGTTCCTGCGGTATCACCTTTAAGACCTGGATCTGTTTCAACTACTTCAAGCTCAACAAAGTTTGGCGGTGTAACTACGATAGGGTTATTATTCCAAAGAGTAATTACACAATCTGCTTGGTCGATTAACCATTTTTCAGCATCACCAACTGCTTTTGCATCAGCCGATACCATTTCAAAAGTTTCTGGGTGCATAAAATACCAAAAATCTTCATCTTTATATGAATAGTTGTAGTTGGTATCCATAACATCAGCAGCTTCAACGGTTGAACCTGATTTGAAGTTTACTTCTAACACTTTACCAGAAATTAATTTACGAAATTTTGTACGAGCAAATGCTTGTCCTTTTCCTGGTTTTACAAATTCATTTTCAATAATTGCACAAGGCTCGCCATCTTGAATAAATTTTAAGCCTGGTTTAAAATCAGTAGTACTGTAAGTTGCCATAAATCCTCTTTATAATATGTTACTAATCAATCATAAAATAAAACACTTTTTGCCTTGATCTCATAATTTCAGTACAATAGTGCTTTATTTGATAAAATCCCTAATATGATACCACAAAATAGTAAAATAAGAGAAGAAAAACCGCTTTGGCTTACAGAATTATCTCAATCTTTTAAAAATCCACAAGAGCTTTTGAGCTTTTTAAAGTTAGATTGTGCAAATTTCAGCCAAGACATTACCGCTTCTAAACTTTTTGCTTTTCGTGTACCGCTATCATTTGCACAAAAAATGAAAAAAGGTGATCCTAATGATCCTCTTTTTTTACAAGCGATTACCAATCAACAAGAATTTGCAAATGTCGCAGGCTTTACTACCGATCCACTTGATGAACAAAAAAAGCCCGCTCCAAATATTTTGCATAAATATTACAACAGAGTGCTTTTTATGGTTAATTCAAGCTGTGCTATCAATTGTCGTTACTGTTTTCGTCGTCACTTTCCCTATGATGAAGTTAAGTCAAATAAAGCTCAGTGGCAATTAAGTTTAGACTATATAAAAAGCCATAGCGAAATAGAAGAAATTATTTTTTCAGGCGGTGATCCTCTAATGATTAAAGATGAGAAACTAGCGTGGCTTATCAATGAAATTGAGCAAATTTCGCAGGTTAAAACCTTGCGGATTCACACTCGTTTGCCTGTAGTAATTGAAAATCGAATTACCGATCAATTATGTAATCTCTTTAAAAACTCACCGCTTAATATTGTTCTTGTAACTCATATCAACCATAGTCAAGAAATTGATGAGCTATTTAAACAAAAAATGCAAAAACTTAAATCAGCAGGTGTTTTATTACTAAATCAATCGGTACTATTAAAAAATATTAACGATAATCCAGTGATTTTAAAAGAACTTTCTGATAAACTTTTTAGCGTTGGTATTTTACCTTATTACCTTCATCTGTTAGATAAGGTTGCTGGTGCTGCTCATTTTTTAGTTGAAGATGACGAGGCATTGCATATTTATAAAGAATTTCAAGCAATAACATCAGGCTATTTAGTACCAAAACTTACTCGTGAAATTGCAGGTGAGAAAAATAAAACCATTATTAGTTGAGGAAAATTTATGCGTTATCAAGTTCTTACAACCTTAGAAACTAAATGGAAATGGCAATATTTGATGAGAAAACATCAAAATGGTGAGGCTATTTGTAGTGAAATAGAAAAAAGTGCTATTTTGCATAAAGTTGAAATATTATCATCGCTTGAAGAAGATCCTGAAAATCTAGAAAAGTGGATCAAAACTGAAATGACTAAAACACAACGTGATAAACTTCGTCAAACCATACGAGCAAAACGTAAACGCTATTTTGCTCAAAATGATAAAAATATTCAGAAAAAATCAATAGATCTTGATTATGCTAGTTGGAAAATGCTTGCAAAAAAAGCTCAAGAACTTGATATGACGCTTTCACAAACCGTGCTTCATCTTATAGATGAGCTTGATTCTGCAAGTCTTTATAAAAGGCAAATCACTAATCTTAAATCTTTACTTAAGATAAAATAAATACTAAAATGTTTGAATGGTAGGGACGTATTGCATACGTCCAAATAAATAATTTAAGCAGTATAGCAGGCGTATACAATACGCCACTACAATCTAAAGAAAAAATTTATTACTCTGTCTTGTTTTTAATTTGATTAACTATAATTTATTAAACTTACTCACCTAATTTAGATGCAATAACTTCACCAATACCTTGCAATGCTTTTTCAGCTTCATTGCCTGTAGCAACAAAACGTAATTGATGACCTTTTTGGCTACCAAGACTAACGACTTTCATCAAACTTTTTGCATTAACAAGCGGTGTATTCTTGCTTAAATTTTGCACCATAATTTTAGCATCGTATTTTTTTACTTCATCTACTAAAATAGCACTTGGTCTAGCGTGTAAACCATATTCATTTACAATAGTAAAAGTAGCTTCATACCCTTTTATATCATCATCAATTTTCTGTAAACTTTTTTCATCAACAGATACTTTTTCTCCATTTAAAATAGCGATAAAGGTATCTAAATCTTGGGTTTTAGCTAACTGTTTAACATATTGATTATTACTAAAAATATGAGTTAATTTACGTAATAATGTATTATGTTCTTTTGGTTTCGCAGCAAGCCCTACGACCACATAAACAACATTACCGTCCCAATCAATACCTTGTGGAATTTGACATACATAAATTCCAGTGTTTTTTACTAGATGACGACCGCTTACTACTGTATGCGGAATAGCAATACCACAGCCTAAATACGTTGAAGCTTGAGTTTCACGTGCTAACATTCCAGCATCAAAGTCTTCGGCAACATAACCTGCTCGATTTAGACCCAAAGCAACAAAGCGAATTGCATCAGCCTTGTTATCAATAGCTACATTCAGATGTACATTTTTCTTTGATAGTTCTAACATAAAACCTCTTTATTTCGTTTAAGAAATTATTTAATGTATCCCTTAAAAAATTAACATCATTTTTTAAGGGATATTAAAATATATTTCTTTAGCTAACTTTTAATATTATTTCCACCATAAAGCAAGTTCTGGGAAGATTATTAATATAACCACAGCAATTACTTGTAAGGTAATAAATGGTAGTAGTGATCTAAAAATCAATCCTAATGAAATATCAGGTGGAGCTACTGATTTAAGATAGAAAGCTGCAGGCCCAAAAGGTGGACTTAAGAAAGAAACTTGCATATTCATACAAAATAGTACACCAAACCAAACAGGATCATATCCTAAATTAACAATGATTGGAACGAAAATTGGCATCGTTAAAAGAGCAACTCCAACCCAGTCAAGGAACATACCTAATACAAGTAGAATAATCATCATAATAATGATTGTTGTTATAGCACTTCCACCTGAAAGAGTTAAAATTACATTTTCTACAAACTCAATTCCGCCCATAAGGTTATAAACACCAACTAATGCTGTTGCACCAATACCAATCCAAATAATCATTGCACAGGTTTTCATAGTTGCATCTGCACTTTCTTTAAGCATAGCAAACGTAAGTTCTCCACGAATGGCTGCTGAAATAAGAATACCAATAACACCTAAAGCTGATGCTTCTGTTACTGATGCAACGCCACCATAAATTGAGCCAAGCACTACGCCAACCGTTAAAGCAGGAAAGAAAAGAGCTTTAAAATAATTAACTTGCACATCATCGTTTTCTAATTCTTCTTTAGTTGGAAGCGGTGCTAATTTAGGATTTTTATACGAAACTACTAAAACATAAATAATATAAAAACTTGCAAGCATTAAAGCAGGAAGAAAAGCACCTTTAAATAAATCACCAATAGAAACACTCGCTGTTAAACCATAAATAATTAAAACAATCGATGGCGGTAACATTGTTCCTAATGCACCACCTGCACAGCAAGTTCCAATTGATAGTTTTTTATCATAACCTAATCTTAACATTTGAGGTAAAGCAAGCATTCCTAGAAGTACGGTTTCTCCACCAATTACTCCAGACATTGATGCAAGGATAATAGCAACAAGTAATGTTTGTACCGCAAGACCACCACGAAGTCTGCGAGCAAATAATCGCATAGCATCAAAGAGATCACGTGCAATACCACTCCTATCAAGCATAGCCGCCATTAATACAAACATCGGTACAGCCAAAAAGACAAAACTGGTTACAAAGCTATACATCCTTGATGTAATAAGAGGAGCAGCATCAAGCCCAAACCAGCCAACAAGGAACATTAAAGCAACAAGACCTGTTACAAAAGCTAATTGCATACCTGTTAAAAGCAAAGCAATCATCATAACTAACATTAATAATGATCCCCAGCCTAAACCAAGTGCACTTAAATCAAACCATTCCATTACATATCTCCTTTTAGCATACGTACTTCTTTAATAATTTTTAGAAAGAATTGTAAACACAGGATAATCATTATGACAAAAATTAAAATTTTTAAAATAGCAGGAAAAACAGTATCCCACGCTGTTCCTGAAGTTTCAAGGTGAATATCTCCCCACGGAGTAACCGTTGCTTCTATCATCATTTGATAGCTTGCAATAGCCATAATTATTGAAAAAATAATCCCCATAAAATGGTGAAATAAATTAAGATAATGACGAACTTTAGGGGAAGCCTTATCATAAAATAATACTACTCGAACGTGGCTATCATTTGCTAGAGCAAAAGAGCCGCCAAAAAGAAATAAACTACCACCAATAAACATAGCTAACTCGTGTACCCAATAGGTTGGAGAGTTAAAAAGATATCTCATAGCTACTTCAAAGGTTGTGATAGCAACAATGACCCAAAATAACCACGCCAATGGTTTCCCAAGCATAACAATAAAGCGATCAAGAAATGTTTGATTATTGTGCATATTTTTTCCTTAAAACAACCGCTTATAACAAGTATAAGCGGTATAATTTCTTCAAATTTATTCAGTTATATATTAATCTAATAAACCTTTAGATTTTAAATATGAAGTTACACTGTCATAAACTTTTTGAGCATTTGGTGAGCTTTTTGCAAAAACTTTCCATTCTGCTTGAGCAATATTACGGAATTTTTTACGCTCTTCACTAGACCAGTCGTGAATGGTGATATTTGGATTTTTGCGTGCTTTTGCAACCGCTTCATCATCTGCTTTTTTAAGTGTTGTTGTAATATCAACAGCGAAATCTTTAACAGATTGAGTTAAGATTTTTTGTAAGTTTTCTGGTAATTTATCCCATTTCTTCTGTGAAATTGATACGTCAATAAGAGGAAGAGAGTGGAAACCTGGTTGTACTGGGTGCGGTGCAATATCATTTAAACCATTAGCTTGGTTTGTTGAAAATACCGTGTAGTCAGCTGCATCAATAACCCCTTTTGATAAAGATGTAAATACTTCACTACCAGGTAAGTTTACAGGAGCTGCTCCTGCTGCTGCAAACACTTTTTGCACCAAGCCTTCAGGCGCACGAAGTTTTAATCCTTTTAAGTCATCAACACCATCAACAGGTACTTTTGAAACAAAAGATTCAACACCAGTAGTACTTGCACCCACAAATTTCACACCGTATGGTTTATATAGTGCGGTAAGTAACTCATTACCACCACCGTTGTTCATATAGTCAAGTAATTGATCTGTTGAAGACCACGCTCCAACCATATTACCAAGTAAACCAAAAGCAGGATCTTTACCTGAAAAATAACCAGTTGCAGTAACGTGTCCATCAATAACGCCTAAACGAATTGAACCAAGAGTTTCAGTATGCTTTACAACAGCACCAACAGGAAGTAACTGAATTTTTAAATCACCATTACTTGCTTTTTCAACATTATCAACCCAACGTTTTTGAATTAAAAAGTTTTGATCACCAGCAGGATCACTTGATTGAATTTTCAAAGTATAGGTCTTTGCCATAGCACCAGTTGCAGCGAATAAGGTTACTAGTGCAAGTCCAATAGTTTTTTTCATAGAATACTCCATTTTAGTTTTTAAATAATGAATGATTATATTGATATACATAATATAATATTTTTCAACAAAAAAAAAAACAATTAAATTTCATTTTTGTGATAAAGTTCACATTTTTCATAAGAATTTTTAAAAAACAACAATATTTGATTGTTACCAATAATATTTTTTACTACAATAGTCTCATTATAGTTACTATCTTAAGAAAAATGGAAAAATCAGCACTTATATGGATTATTTTAGGTGTTTCAGGAGTGGGTAAAAGTAGTATTGGCGAAAAACTTGCTCAAAAAGTCGGCATTAAATTTATTGATGGCGATGATTTACACCCTCGAGAAAATTTATTAAAAATGTCAAAAGGAATCCCTCTTGATGATTCTGATAGAATGCCTTGGCTTAAACGTATCAATGATGTAGTATTTAGTTTATCTCACAAAAATGAAGTAGGAATAATTGTTTGTTCAGCATTAAAAAAAGCATACCGAGATATTATTCGTGAAGGAAATCCAAAAGTGCGTTTTTTATATCTTAATGCTGATTTTGAAGTTATTCTTGATCGTATTAGTAAGAGAGAAGGTCATTTTATGAAATCTCAAATGTTAATAAGCCAATTTCAAGCACTTGAAGTTCCTCATAATGAACTTGATGTAGTTTCTGTTGATGCAAATCAAAGTTTTGAAATGGTAATTGATGATGCTTTAAATGCTATCGGCTTCAAAAAAGATTAACCATTAAAAGAGATGCGTAATTTCAAGTTTAAAGAAAATAATTTATGTAATTTAGGAGAAAATTATGAAAGGTGATATTGGCGTTATTGGTTTAGCGGTAATGGGACAAAACCTCATTTTAAATATGAACGATCACGGATTTAAAGTTATTGCTTATAATAGCATACCACCAACTCCTCAAGAGTTTTTAGAAAATGCCGCTAAAGGAACAAATGTTATTGCTGCATCTTCTTTGCAAGATATGGTTGATAAATTAGAAAAACCTCGTCGTATTTTAATGATGGTTCGTGCTGGTGAAATCGTTGATATGTTTATCAATCAACTCTCTCCCTTGTTAGAAGAGGGTGATATTATTATTGATGGTGGTAACTCAAACTATCCTGATACCAATCGACGTACTAAAGATTTAAAAGAAAAAGGTATTCTTTTTATTGGTTCTGGTGTTTCAGGTGGTGAAGAAGGTGCAAGATTTGGACCATCAATTATGCCTGGTGGGAATAAAGAAGCTTGGCCTTTTGTAAAACCAATTTTGCAAGCCATTGCAGCGAAAACACCGCAGGGTGAACCTTGCTGTGACTGGGTTGGTGCAGATGGAGCAGGACATTTTGTTAAAATGGTTCATAATGGTATTGAATATGGCGATATGCAGCTTATTTGTGAAGCATATCAATTTTTAAAAGAAGGTATCGGATTATCTGATGATGAACTAGAAACTATTTTTAATAAGTGGCGTAAAACAGAGTTGGATAGTTATTTAATTGATATTACTGCTGAAATTTTAGGTTATAAAGATGAAGATAAAAGCCGTTTAGTTAATAACATTTTAGATACTGCAGGACAAAAAGGCACTGGTAAATGGACTGGTATTAACGCTCTAGATTTTGGTATTCCTTTAACTTTAATTACCGAATCTGTATTTGCTCGTTGTGTATCTTCATTTAAAGAACAGCGTATTGAAGCTGCAAAATCATTCAAAAAAGTAACTGCTAACATTGAAGGGAACAAAGAAGAATGGATCGAAGCTGTTCGTAAAGCATTACTAGCATCAAAAATAATTTCTTATGCACAAGGATTTATGTTAATTCGCCAAGCATCAGAAGAGTTTGGCTGGAATATTAATTACGGTGCTACTGCATTATTATGGCGTGAAGGTTGTATTATTCGTAGTGCATTTTTAGAGAATATCCGTGATGCGTATGAAGCAAATCCTGATTTAATTTTTTTAGGTAATGATACCTATTTTAAAGGTATTTTAGAATCAAGCCAAACTGAATGGAGAAAAGTGGTAGCTAAAGCGATTGAAGCTGGTATTCCAATGCCTTGTATGACTAGTGCCATTACTTTCCTTGATGGCTATACAAGTGAGCATCTTCCTGCAAACTTATTGCAAGCACAACGTGATTACTTTGGAGCTCATACCTATGAACGCATTGACAAACCACGTGGTGAATTTTTCCATACTAACTGGACTGGTCGTGGTGGAAATACGGCATCAACCACCTATGATGTATAAAAAATAAAATACGAAAAAAAAGATATAATGGATTACATTATATCTTTTTTATTTCTAGTACTTCTTATTTTCCAACGTGTAAAATAGCTAAAAATGCTTCTTGTGGTACTTCAACACTTCCAATATTCTTCATTCGTTTTTTACCTTCTTTTTGTTTTTGCAGAAGTTTTTTCTTACGACTTACATCACCACCGTAACATTTTGCTAGTACATTTTTACGAAGCTGTTTCACCGTTGAACGTGCAATAACGTGATTTCCAATAGCCGCTTGAATTGCAATATCAAACTGCTGACGTGGAATAAGCTCACGCATTTTTTCAACTAACTCACGTCCACGATACGGTGCATTATCTTTATGAACAATCACCGCTAAAGCATCAACACGCTCTGAGTTAATAAGCACATCAACTCGTACCATATTTGCCGCTTGGAATCGTTTAAAACTATAATCTAACGACGCATAACCACGTGATGTTGATTTTAAGCGATCGAAGAAATCAAGCACCACTTCACCCATTGGAATTTCATAGGTTAAAGCTACTTGATTGCCGTGATATACCATATTGGTTTGTACACCACGTTTTTCAACACAAAGGGTAATAACATTTCCTAAATATTCTTGCGGCACTAAAATATTACACTGTGCAATTGGCTCACGAATTTCATCAATATTATTAAGTGGTGGTAATTTTGAAGGGCTATCTACATATTCTAACTCGCCATCAGTTTTTAAAACTTCATATACAACCGTTGGAGCTGTAGTAATTAAATCAAGATCGTATTCACGCTCTAATCGTTCTTGAATAATTTCCATATGTAAAAGTCCCAAGAAACCACAACGGAAACCAAATCCTAACGCTGTTGATGTTTCTGGTTCGTAGAAAAGTGAAGCATCATTTAAGCTTAACTTACCAAGTGCATCACGAAATGCTTCATAATCATCAGATGAAACAGGGAATAAACCTGCATACACTTGAGGTTTTGCTTTTTTAAACCCAGGTAGTGATTTTTCACTGCCATTGTGCTGATGAGTTATGGTATCACCAACGGGAGCACCTAAAATATCTTTTACTGCACACACAACCCAACCTACTTCGCCGCATTTAAGCTCTGTTGTATCGGTTTGTTTTGGGGTGAAAATACCAAGTCTATCAACTTGATAATTCTGCCCTGTACTCATCACCTTAATTTTATCACCTTTTTTAAGATTACCATTTTGAATGCGAACTAATGAAACAACGCCTAAATAGTTATCAAACCAAGAATCAATAATTAAGGCTTGTAATTTTTCATCAGGATCTCCTGTTGGTGCTGGAATTTTAGCAACAATATCTTCCAAAACATCTTCAATACCAACGCCTGTTTTAGCACTACAACGCACCGCTTCCATTGCTTCAATACCAATAATATCCTCAATTTCTTCAGCAACACGCATTGGATCAGCAGCTGGTAAATCAATTTTATTTAAAATTGGAACTACTTCTAAATCCATTTCAATAGCTGTATAACAGTTTGCAAGTGTTTGTGCCTCAACCCCTTGCCCTGCATCAACCACTAACAACGCCCCTTCACAAGCAGCAAGTGAGCGAGAAACCTCGTATGAGAAATCCACGTGTCCAGGTGTATCAATAAAATTAAGTTGATAGGTTTCACCATTTTTTGCTTTATAGTTTAAGGTTACACTTTGTGCTTTAATTGTAATTCCACGCTCACGCTCTAAATCCATTGAGTCTAATACCTGTGCAGCCATTTCTCGATCGGTTAAGCCCCCACAGGTTTGAATAAGGCGGTCTGAAAGCGTTGATTTTCCGTGATCTATATGTGCAATTATTGAAAAATTGCGAATATTTTTCATATCCATTAAAATTTATTATTCCTTGTTGTTAATTATTATTTAATAATAGGTAAGATTTTACCTAATTTTACCCTAATTGAAAAGAAAAGCGGTAATTTATTAGCGATTTTTTGCAAATTTTATGATAATCTAAACCACTTAACAAGGAAAGATTATGAATAACGATACAGAACAGAAAAAAACTCAAGAATTTATGATTAAAGATCGCTTTCGTGGTTTCTTACCCGTTGTGATCGATATTGAAACATCAGGGCTTAATGCTCAAGAAAATGCTCTGCTTGAAATAGCTGCTATTACGCTAAACCTTGATGAGCAAGGTAATATTTATCAAGATAAAAAATGTCATTTTCACATTGAACCATTTGAAAATGCCCTCATCAATCCTGACTCTATGAAAATAAACGGTATTGATTTAAAAGCCGATCGCGGTGCATTAAGCGAAAAAGAAGCTATTACGCAAATGTTTCAAATGGTGCGTCGTAGTGTTAAAGAAACAGGCTGTAACCGTGCGGTGATTGTAGCTCATAATGCAGCTTTTGATTTAGGTTTTTTAAAAGCTGCTGTTGAGCGAACAAAAATCAAGCGTGATCCATTTCACCCTTTTGCAAGTTTTGATACAGCAAGTATTTGTGGTTTCTTCTATGGACAAACCGTTCTTGCCAAAGCCTGCTCTGCTGCTGGTATTGAATTTAGCCATAAAGAAGCTCATAGTGCTTTGTATGACACAGAAAAAACAGCTGAAATTTTTTGTAAGATGGTAAATGAGCTGAAAATATTAAAAAAGTTTAATCAGAAAGTAGAAAACAATACATAAAAGCGGTTACAAATTTTTTATTTTTTGTAACCGCCTGGTGTCAGATTAGAATTTCTACTTAACGACAAGATAAAACGGCTTGTCCCAATAAATTATAATATATATGTTAGAAAAAATAATTTTTTCTACAACCTCATATCATTATTTTGTTAAACTTTTCTAATAAAGCTAAATCATTATCAGATAAATCTAAATATTCTAAACTTATTAAATCTACAATACTCTCTGGCAGAGTTGTTATTTTATTATGCGATAAATTCAAACTTACTAAATTTTTCAAATATCCTATATTTTCTGGTAATGATGTTAATTTGTTATGAGATGCATTAAGTTCTCTTAAATTTCGCAATCTTAATCCAAAGTGCTTCCCTACTATGCTATTTGGTAATAAAGTTAAATTATTATTTGATACATTAAGTTCTGCTAAATATTCTATCTTTCCTATATTTTCAGGCAATGAAATTAATTCATTATTAGACAAATTAATATGTATTTTAACAGGACCTTCGTATAAAAATGAATTTCTTGAATTTCTGATATCTCCTATACCTCCTATACTATCTGGTAATATGGTTAATTTATTATTTGATAGATCTAAATAACTTAAATCTTTTAATTTTCCTATGCTTTCTGGTAATAAAGTCAAATTATTATTTGATAAACTTAAATAACATAACCTTTTAAATTTTCCTATACTCTCTGGCAACGCAGTTAATTTGTTATTAGATAATATTAATGACCATAAATTTAATTTTCCTATACTTTCTGGTAATGAAATTAAATCATTATTTGATAAGCCAATATCTTTTAATCCTTTTAAATTTCCTATGCTCTCTGGCAATGAAGTTAAATTATTATTTGATAAATTAATTTCTTTTAATCCTTTTAAATTCCCTATGCTCTCTGGTAACGATCTTAAATTATTATTAAATAAATTAATTTCTTTTAATCCTTTTAAATTCCCTATACTCTCTGGTAACGATCTTAAATTATTATTAAATAAAGTAATTTCTTTTAATCCTCTTAAATTCCCTATGCTCTCTGGTAACGATCTTAAATTATTATTAAATAAATTAATTTTTTCTAATCCTTTTAATTTTCCTATGCCCTCAGGTAATGAAATTAAATTATTATTTGATAAATTAATTTCTCTTAATTCTTTTAATTTTCCTATGCTCTCTGGCAATGAAGTTAATTTATTATTTGATAAGTTAATCGTTCTTAATTCTTTTAAATTTCCTATGCTTTCTGGTAACGAAGTTAAATCGTTATTTGATAAATTAATTTCTCTTAATTCTTTTAAATTTCCTATACTCTCTGGTAATGAAGTTAAACAACAATTTGGTAAATCTAAAATCTGTAAATATTCTAATGCTCCTATACTTTCAGGAAGATCTTTTATATCCAAATCCGGCAAATAAAGATAACTTGTTTTACTTAAAGAGAGGGCTGTTCTTGGCAATTTATATTTATGAATATCATTCTTAATAGCCCAATCTATCACTTTATTCAATTCTTCTATTTTGATACGATCCAATTTAGGTAATGATTTTCTCTTTCTTGTACATAATTCTTCTAATAACATTTCATTTAACATAACTATCTCCTTAGTTTAGTTAAAATAATTATAAATACTGCTTTAATATATGCACGACAGGTTGTGTCGGACACATATTTTTTATAAAAAAGGATTAAAAAATTATTTTTTAATCCTTTTATCCTTACCTACTGAAAATATTTTTAACCAACCCTTTTTTTTGATATTTGTTCGATTTAACTAAAAAAACCTTTATACTCCACGTGTTATAACTACTATTGCTTGCATTTCAGTTAATATAAACTCATCATCTAAAATAAAATTATTATCTGAATCAACTACTCCTAAATAAGTCATATTATGTTCTCGTAAAACTTTTTTTAAACCTTGTTTTTCTAATGAAAATAAACAATTATAAATATCATTTTTTCTAGGAAGTATGTAGATTTCATTTCCATAACTTTCCGTAAGCTCACTAAAAATAGTTTTAACTCTATGATCAAACAACATCTGAGCGACAAAACACCCAAATATTTTTTGGGTAACAATAAGATTATAGTTATGAGTACTATTGATAAAAAACTGCTCATTAACACGTTGATGAATAATATTGATAAATCGATTAAGTAAACGGTTATTTCCTTTAAACTCTGACTCTAATAGCATCATAATCATAAATTGTACATCATCATCATCAATATTTAAAATAACATATTCAAAATTTTCAAGTAAATTATTCCAAAAGTTAATATTTAAGTAATCATTATTACTTGGAATAATCGTGTTAAGTTGCTTAATACTTTCTTCATCTAAAAAATCGCAAATCTTAGTACAATTTAAAAACTGATAATTACCAACAATAACAATTTTCCTCTTAATTTTTAAGCGTGGTTGTTCAATAACAGGTGATTTTGAACAAATTATATCACCATCTCGTTCTGATAAAGACAATGCTTTATTTCTTATTTTTAATAAAATAGCTTTATCCGTATCAATTACACAAAAATTATCATTTGGATTTAGTATAAGTTTTTCTTCTCTCATAAGACCAAGTACTACATTATCAGAATAATAAGAGTTAACATCCTTAAAATAAGTACAACTTTGTGGAATACTTTCTAATACAAAATTTACGTATTGAAAAGATAGCAAATAGGAATAAATAGAAAAATATAATGGATCAACAATAGTACGTTTTAAAAAATTTTCAGTTATTTCACTTTGATTTACCAAAAAATAAGGATTTGTTACATTCACTAATATCTGATTATAAATCAGTTCATCATAATGTTTACTTATTTCAATAATCATTTTTAATTGTTTATTAAAAAAATTTACATGAGATGTCAAAAATCGAAGCATTTTTTCATTCAAATATGATTTATTATCTTGATTCTTTACAAATAATAAATACTGAGCCGTATTAATATTTAAATGCTCATAACTTTCCCATTGAAATGCATTTCCTCTTACGATAAAACAATCTAAATAAGAATAATCTGTTAATTTTGGAAAGTTTTCTAAACCATTTTCTTCTTTAGGAAGAAAAATGACTACATCTTTTCTTTGCTCTATTGATTGATAATAAAAATTTATTTGTGAAAGTAAAATATCAACAATTGGACTATAGTTTACAATTATTATATGATTTTTCCCCTTATAGGGATATTCTCCATTTTTAATATCATTCGAAACATTTGTTAATAATTCTGTAATAATAGAAATTAATGTTCCTCCTATAATCAATCCAAAAATAAGTTCAACAACACCTAAAAATAATTCAGTTTTATCTGTTATTTCTGCTAATCCTTCTGGAGCAAGAAAAATCATCATACTAAGATGATTATCAAAAATAAAAGAAAAAATAGTAATACAGGTAGCACTAGTTAATAATAAAATAATAAACTGCAACCAAATAGGTGAAGTTGCAAAAAAACGAATACTAAAAAATCTTCTAAACAATGATTGAATTCTAAATAACTTTAATAATCTAATATATTTAATAAAACGTAGTGACCTAGAAAAAGCCACATTAGAAGTAATAAAAGTAAGAAAAAAAGAAAGAATAGTTAGCCAATCAATTAAAGTTAAAGGCGTAAAAGTAAATTTTAATTTACCTTTAATGCCAGTATAACGAGGATCAAAACCAATAACTGTATAGCGAGCAATTAGTTCTATTGCAAAAATCATCACAGTAATGACTTCAACAAAATAACAAAATTGTATAACTTTTGGCGTAAGTTGAAAAAGTTCAGGGGCAATAGTCGCCCCTATATTAAGTAGCAAATTACCAAAAATTAGCCACTGCACAATATAACGATAGCGACTAATTTCTGGTTTTTCTAATGCTTTGTAAAGTTCATATTTATTCATTTTATAATAATATCCCAATCTATATAAATTTATACAAAAAAGCATAAGTAACGTTATATTACCTATGCGTTTCTTACATAAAACACAGAATAATTTGAATTAAGCTATCGTAAACTTATCATCTTTTCAATATTTTGATAACTATTTTCAGTTTGCTCTAATAATAATTTAATAGCATCTTTATCATTTTTCTTTTTATCTAAATAATAAACAACCATAGTAATCGAAAGCCCTGTTATCGAACCTATCAATACTGTTGTTAAAACATCAGTAAATGGTTCAAGAACTGCTGTTGCTTTAATCAATTTATCAACATATTCTTCAACAATAACTCCTATACTGACTATAAGACCTGTAGCTATAAGTTTTTGAGCTTCATGCATTCTATCCTCAAAAGACATTCCTTCAGGTGGAAAAACGAGAACTTTAACAGCTCTAAAAAGAGAATAAATTCCTTCTCTAATAATTCTAATAACTCTTTTACCTGTTGTTACAAATGCATTAATAACAACAGTAACTAAATTAGAAATAAATCCAGAGATAAAACCATCTTTTGCAGCAATAAGAACATCTTTCCATTTTGCAGCAATTTTAACACCTATTCTGTTTAATCTTTCTTTTAAAACAGATAAAAACTTATCATTAAATTCTGTATAAAATCCATTTTTATAAATATCAATAATTTCATCAAAAGTTGCTGTAAAGAACTCTGTAATAACTAATCCTAGAGCTTGTTGCAAAGCCATTTTACCACCTTCTGCAACTCCTGTATTTAGTATTTCCTTACCTTGTTTTTTAACTTGATTTTTAATTTCTTTTCTTTTAAGTTCTCTTTTTGACTGATGATATTTTTCTTCAATAAGTTTAGGATCTAAATTATAATACTCAGCATTAGTCATATTAGGGTTACCTGTTTCTTCTGCGTGCTGTTTTGAAACTTTAGAGTTTGCCCATTCTATTAGATCACGATCACCTTTAGAGCTATTCATGCTACCTTCTATTAAAGTTAAATTACTATCATCGGTAGCAAGACCTACTCTATAATTCTGTCTTTCTTCAGCATTATTGCCATCTGCAAATAAATGATTTTTTGAGTTGGTTTCAATCTCTTTTGTTGAGGTAATATGCTCCAAATCTATTTGTTTATTTTTACTTATATTGTTACCCTGTTTCTTTCCAAGCTCTTCATTCGTATATCCATCAACAATAACATCTCCTTCTTTTAATTCTTTAAACATCTCCTTTTTCTTATTCTGATTAAAAGAGCCTTTACTTTCTCCAACTGATGCCTGATCATATGGTGTTCTATCAAATTTTTCAATTGATTTTTGCCATTCATTGTATCTGTCTTTGTCACTCTCTGTTGCAACAATCCCTTCCTTAAAATTATGAGTAGTTGTAACATTACCTCCAACCTTATCATAAGCTGCTACAATATTACCTAATCCAAAAGGAGTAACAATAGAATTAATAATATCTTTTTTACAATCTGTAATTAACTGATTAAACCTAGCATCATTAAAATCTTTTTTAAATTGAATTAAAAATTGTTCAGCTTCATCTCTAGAAACATTAACATCATAAAAACTTTCTACATTTTGAAAGACTCTATCAACATTATCTTGATCAATTTCCGAGTTTAAAAATTGATGTACAAGAGTCTCATCAACTTCATTATAAATTGTATGTGATTTTTTTAAACGTTGTCTTTTTTTAAATCTATCACCTGCAGAACTATTACTAATACTCATAAGAAAGAACCCCTTGATTATTTTTTATATTATTAAAGTAGCAGAGTCAATAAAGACTCTGCACATATTTATATTAATATCTTAAAGATTTAACTTTTTCATCAAATGCTTGTAAATAAGCTTTTTCCATAATTTCAATCTTACCATCTGCTTCCATAACAGAAATTAATAAAGATCTAATCTCATCATACTCAATTGCTCGTACATTTTCTAAGTAATCTAACGCCTCATTGAATGATGGAGGATTGTAAATGAATTCTCTAATTTGTGCTTTAATGTGTTCAGGGTACCCTTGTGAAGATAAACCACCGACAAATTCATTTAATTCTAACTCCTCTTCAGGGGATATTTCTCCATCTGCATTTGCCATAGAGATTCCTAATGCTGATAAAGCTAAAATTAACTTTGAATGTTCCTTATGAGCTTTAACTATTTTTTCAGCTTTTGATGCTTTTTTAGAAGCCTCTGCAATTCTTTTTTCATTTTCTTGCTTTTCTTTTTCTTCTTCGTTAGAAAAAACAGCTCCTACAGCCGCTCCGACTGCCCCTGCTCCTGCTGCTGCAGCACCTGCTCCTGCCAAAGAACTTGCTAAAGTTGCCGCACCAAGAATTGAACCTCCACCAGTAAAAGGAGCAGCTGCAACTGCACCAACACCTAAAGCAACACCGCCTAAAATTTTACCCCATCCCATAATAACCTCCTATAAGTTATACTAAATAATAAAAAAACCATTCGCTAAATCTCGAATAATCTCATAATCAGGGTTACGAGTTAGTATATTATGTGCTGCTATGGTTGCTAACGAAAATATGCCCCACGCAGGATTTAACAAACCTGATAAACCTGTTACCAAGCGATTTTTTGTATATACTCGACATTTAAAATAGTGACGCTCAATTTCTTGCTCTAAATCACTACAAACATCAAACATATCACTTATTGCAACATCACAAATTTCAAAACTCATCTGTGCTGTTATCAATTCTTCCATCTTTGATTTGTATTCACTTCTATGTAATCTCATCGATTTCCCCCACTTTGATTAAGATAACTTTGCAATCTCTGCTCCATTTTATCTTGCAATTCTTTTGGGCTAATAATGGTTAAATGCGGAATCCAATATTGCACCAACGGCACAACATCTAGCTCATTGACATTTTTACAGCTTAACAAAAGACCTCCATCGTCTAATTTATGTACCAGCTCTTGATTTGGTAATAAATTTCTTCTCTTAAAATATGGCGATGCAAAAGGGCTAACTTGCACCACAATTTCTTTTAATTGATTACCATAAGAAATACTATCATTGCTTTTAATTTGTTCTAATAGCGTTTCATTTGGTACAAAATGTTCATTTAACGGCGTGATTTTTTGCATTTGCGTAAAACAAAATGTTTTTTGTTTATCGCTGTCTGTGCCAATCACATACCAAATCCCATTTTTATTGATGAGTGAATAAGGAGATAATTTGTAAAATTTCCCTTCTTTTTGACCGCTTTTACAATAATAAAAACTGATATTTTGATTGCTTTTAATACATTCTGAAACTAATAAAAAATCCTTTTTCTTATTTTGAATATCTTCATAATTAACCCCTTTTACTTTCACACTTTGAGTTAATTTTTCAGCAAAAAAATCTTTATCAATTTCTGGCAATAGCATTGAAATACTAGCGAAATTTGCAAAACGCACAATATCTTCTTCGGTTAAAAATCCTGATTTTTTACAATCTAATTTATAAAAACCACGACCTTTCTCTTCCCAATCAAGAAAATCTAAACGCTCAAAATCTCGCTCGCAAGTTCTCTCAGAAATACCAAATTCTTCTAATAAATCTTGAACTTTAAGGCGTTGCCCTTGATTTAATCTAGTAAGAATTTGCGATATTCGTCTTGCTACTTTTTCATTTCTATTCATAACTAATTTCTGTTTTTGTTTGTTATGGTAAGAATTATATTCACCTATTTCTCACATTGCACGACAGGTTGTGTCGTATTCAATTTTTTTCAAAAAAATATTAAAAATTTAATCTTTTTTATTGCTTAACCAACAACACCTGATTGTACAAAAAAAAACAAACAAGCAACAAAAACAACTCAATTTTTTACCGCTTAAATGTTCTTTTGTTAAGTTAATCTAGGTCTAGATAGAAAAATTGTATTTATATTTTGAAATTATCTAAATTATTTAATTTCTGCAAAAAGTTTGATATGCAGTGAAAGATATTTATATGTAAATTATATGGATAAAAACTTCTGAATTTTTTGTATAGTAAATTAAGTTAAAATGTTTAAATGGTAGGTACATATTGCATATGTCCAAATAAATAATTTAAGCTGTACAGCAGGCGTATACAATACGCCACTACAACCTAAAAAAAATTTATTACTTTGTCTTGTTTTTAATTTAATTAACTATAAATTATATGGCTAAAAACTTCTGAATTTTTTACAAGATGGTAAATAAACTAAAGATTTTGAAAGAGTTTAATCAAAAAGAAGAAAATAATGAGTAAAAGAAGATATAGGGGCAAATATTTCATCTGCCCTCTATTTGATGTATTACAAAGATAATTATGAAATTTCAACCTCTGAACAGAAACGATAACCTTCACCGTGAATGGTTAAAATTATCTCACTGTTTGGATCAAAATCTTCAAAATGCTTACGAAGGCGTCTAATAGTAACATCAACTGTTCTATCATAAGGTTTTAGTTCACGCCCTGTCATTGCATATAACAGTTTTTCACGAGATTGAATCTCAACGTTGTTTTCACAAAAATGTTGCAACAATCTAAACTCACTACGTGGCATTTTAATAACCGTTCCATTTGGATCAACCAATGTACGATTATTTAGCTCAAGAGTCCAGCCATTAAACTGATAACGACTTATTTTTTCGTTCGTTTGATATGCAGGTCTTAACGTACGTGCAAGTAAATTTCTTGCTCTAATTGTAAGCTCTCGAGGATTAAATGGTTTAGTAATATAATCATCAGCCCCAATTTCAAGACCTAAAATTTTATCACTTTCATCATTAGAGCCTGTAAGAAAAATAAGAGCAATTTTAGTCGTACGACGAATCTCACGAGCTAAAATAAATCCATTTTTCCCTGGTAAATTAATATCCATTATAATTAGATCAATTTCATTATGCTCTAATATTTTAGACATTTCATCACCGCTTGCGGCTTCAAATACATTATACCCCTCTCCACAAAAAATGTTTTTAAGTGAATTACGAGTAACAAATTCATCTTCAACAATTAAAATATTTGGCTGTTTCATCTTCTTTTTTCTTTTATAACATAACAATTACATAAATTGTAGTACTTTTAACATCAAAAATAAATACAATAATGAAAATATTTTCAATATAATTACTTATTTTTACACTACTTATTCAATCCTTTTGATAAAAATCAAAATATTTCTAAAATTTTGATGCAGCTTCTTTAAGCATTACTCTAAATTTAGCAGGATCACTATCAATCGCTACATACATATTTTTCTCCTTATCTCTATGTGAATTTTCAAGATCGACAATAGTTTTTCCAACTGTCAAAGGACTAATAGTTTCAACAGTTGTATAATATTTTTCACAAGTTAAAAGAGATTTATCAATTACATAAGAAACGGTTAAAGCATCGTGAATCGCAATAGTATCAAGCCCTATCGTTTCATAAAAATCAAATATTTTTCCCATAAGCTGTTTTAATTCACTATTATATTTTGATGAACAATCAGCTATTTCTTGTGCTTCTTGTTTGGTTATTTTTGAGTTCATAGTAACATTTAAACCAACCATAGTTGTTTTAATACCAGATTTAAACACAATATCAGCAGCAATAGGATCAACATAAATATTAAATTCGGCATAAGGTGTTACATTACCATCAGTTGCAGAGCCTCCCATAAACACAATTTCTTTAACATAATCTTTCAAATCAGGATATTTCAAAATAGCAGTTGCAATATTGGTAAGTGGCCCTATTGGAATTAAAACAAGCTCATTAGGATTTTTCTTTGCTTCTTGGTAAATAAGATCCCACGCGTAATCCTTATGAACTGTTTTGTTTGATTTTGGTAACGCAACATTACCAAGTCCATTTGCTCCGTGAACGTGCTCTGCAAACTCTTTTTCTTCTAACAATGGCTTTGACGCTCCTTTTGCAACAGGTGCATCAATATTAAAAATATCACTAATATCCAACGCATTTTGTGTAGTGGTCTCTAAACTCACATTTCCACTCACCGTTGTTATTGCTCTAATATCTAACTTATCTGATGCAGCAGCTACCATCAAAGCCATTAAATCATCAATACCTGGATCAGTATCAATTATTACAGGAATTTTTTTCATAAATACGTACTCCTTTTAGTGATATTTATTAACAGATTCAATAATTAAGTCCATATACTGCTCAATATCAACATCAAGCAATAATTCAACATTAGGTTTACGATTAGTAACCCCTCGTAAATCAGCAACTGTTGCTCCAACAGTATGCTCACCTGCTAAATCAATTTCCACATTTACTTTTTTAGACTTAAACATTTTTGGATTGATTAAATAGGCAATAGCACAAGGATCGTGCAATGGTGCAAAATCAAAACCTACCACTTCTTTGTGGAATTTAATAAAAAAGTCTAACAACTCACCAACAAAAATAGCAACCTTTCCACCTTGTGCTTTAATTTGAGCAATTTCTTTTTCACGAATTTGTGCTTTATGAGTTACATCAAGACCTGCCATAATAACAGGAATACCTGATCTAAAAACAATCGCAGCTGCCTCTGGATCTACCAAAATATTAAATTCAGCCGATGCCGTCCAGTTCCCCCCGATAGCACAGCCTCCCATAATACTAATTTGTTCAATTTTATGATGAAGATGAGGATTTGAGATTAAAAAAATTGCGATATTTGTTAAAGGACCTGTTGCAACTAAAGTTACTTTCTCATCTGATTTTTCTATAATTTGAGCCATCAAATCATAAGCATTGATATCTACAGCTTTTTTATCACTTTGAGGTAAAACAGGGCCATCTAAGCCACTATCTCCGTGAACTTCTGGAGCTATTTCTAAAGGTCTTCTTATTGGCTGATCAGCCCCTTTAGCAACAGGAATATCTTTTTTAATAAAAGAGAGAATATTCAAAGCATTTTTTGTGGTTTTTGCAACGGTTTGATTGCCTCCAACCGTAGTAATAGCTTTTAAATCTAATGTATCTGAAACAGCTGCAAGAATAATGGCTATCGCATCATCGTGTCCTGGATCGCAGTCTAGAATAATTGGCATTTTTGACATAACTATCTCCTATAACTTACGCTAAAAACGTTTTTTAAGAAGATAACATATTTTAGATAATTATGAAAGGTAAAAAAGAATTTACATTAAATTTTAATATTATTTCAAATTTCTATCATCAATATTTTTTAAAAGGTATTCACCATCAAGCGTTGCAAGTGATCTAAAGCCAACATTTACGATCTGAATATCGCCTGTGTTTTTATCAGTGTAATCAAAATTTTCGTGATGATGTCCGTGAAAATATTTTTTAACCCCCATTAACATTGCCAAATCATTTAAAACTTGAAACCCCATTGGGTGCGGTTTTGGTGCTTCGTGTGAAACTAATACATCTGCTCGTAATTTCTCCAATGCTTCAATATCGCTAGGAAAAATTGATGCTCTATGGCGTAAAGCTACGCCACCTTTAAATATTCTATTAGGATTATGCTGGCAAAAATGAATATGATCAAAAAATCTCACTTTTCGTGGCGGTTGCCAAATTTCACCTCGAAAAATACCACCTAATCCTGCAATTCTTATCCCTTGAATTTCTTTTACTTTCAGATGTAAATTACGCTCTTTCCATTTGCTTTTCCAAAATAAATGAAAAGATTCTTCATTAAAATTATCGTGATTGCCGTGAATAAAATGTAAATCACAATACAGGCTTAACTCTTCTAGCACATTAGGATCATCAATTTGCATATCTCCTAAAATAATAAGTGCTAAATTAGGTGTTTTTTTTGCAAACTCAATTAAATGAGAAAAATCACCGTGAGGATCGCCTGCAAAAACAATCATTCCAGAGCCTCGTTAATCTCGCTTAAAGTTTCATCTTGCAAAAGGTGATAGACAATTTCTTTCACTTTTAAATAACGCTCTAAATAGTCAGGAGAAGTAATCTCAATATATTCAATATTGTGTTTATGTAATAATTCTTTTAATAAATTTTGAAATTCTATCCTTTTTTGTGGATCGCCAAGTGAACGTAAACCATCATCAATCCAAGCAGTATTATTTTCTAATAAAATTACCAAATCCATCGGATATTCTTTAATCATAGAATCTAAAAAAGGATGTGGTTTTCCTTCATATTGAATGCAAAACGCCTGTGTTGTGATATAATCGGTATCAACAAAAGCTACTTTAAAAGCGTGTTTTTGAGCATAATCAATATATTTTTTATGCCCTATTGCCATTTGTGGATAATCGCTATATTGCATCGCTTGTTCATCGCCACCAAGCTCACTAAATACAAACTCTCTCCCATATTCCCACGCTGATGTCGTATTAAAAACATTAGCAAGTTTACTTACCAACACACTTTTGCCACTACTTTCACCACCTAAAATAGCAACAGTTTTCACAAAAAACGGACGTACTTCTTTTGGAATATAGCCCCAATATTTATAAGGATTATTTCTAATTTTAGTTGCTGAAATATTAAAATCTTCTCGTTTTGGATCGACCAAATTAACTTTTAAATTAAGATACTTTTCGTACGGCTCTTTATCTTGTTCTTCGCTTGAAAATACTTCGGTTGGGTTGATTTTTTTAGTTTTAAACAATTCTTTTACACGATCTGACCACTCTTGCCAACCATTAGGATAACCAACTATACCGTTTTCGCTCAAATGATGTACATAGATTTCTTTTTCATATTTAAAAATTTGTTGTACCCAACGCAAGCGATCTTGACTTGTCGGCATTTTTTTCATACGGCTATTTTTAAATAATTTTAAATCTCTTTCATCATCACTACAAACAACAATATGAAGTTCATCAACTTTACTAAACGCCTCATAAATCATATTGATATGTCCAGTATGAATAGGATAAAATTTTCCAAAAATCACGCCAATTTTTTTGTTTTTATTCATTAGTAATCCTTTGTTTTTTTATGCAATAAAACAACCGCTTCGCAAGCAATTCCCTCGCCTCTGCCTGTAAAACCTAGCTTTTCTGTTGTTGTCGCTTTTACATTTACTTGATCGATAGCAATGTTAAGATCATCGGCAATATTTTGACGCATTAAATCAATATGTGGACGCATTTTTGGTGCTTGAGCAATGATAGTGCTGTCAATATTGCCAATTTCATAGCCTAAATTTTCCATTTTAAGAGCTACTTCTTTGAGCAACTCTCGGCTATTTGCTCCTTTAAAAGCAGGATCATTATCAGGGAAAAATTTACCAATATCGCCTAAAGCCAAAGCTCCTAAAATCGCATCGCAAATGGCGTGCAATAACACATCACCATCGCTGTGAGCAAAAAAACCACTTTCATAAGCAATTTCAACGCCACCAATAATTAAAGGTTTATGCGCATCGCCAAATTTATGAACATCAAATCCGCTACCAATTCTTATCATTGTTATTCCTTTGTAAATAAAACTCTGCCAATGCAAGATCAGATGGATAGGTTATTTTTATATTTGAACTCTCCCCTATCACAATCTTTGGGTTATAGCCCAAATGTTCCATTGCACTTGCATCATCGGTTATTTCAATATTGTTTTCAAAACATTGCAAAATAGCTTTTTTAAGCAATCCAACTTGGAAAAGCTGTGGTGTTAAAGCCCTAAAAATTTCACTGCGATCAACTGTGCCAACAATGCTTTGATCATACACTTTCTTTAAGGTATCAACCGAAGGCAAAGATAAAATTGCACCATTATCATCACAATACGCAAGCAAGCAGTCAATTTCATCAGCAATTATGCAAGGTCTTGCTCCATCGTGGATCAACACGAAATCATCATCAGATAATATTTTCAACGCATTAAAAACACTTTTGGCTCTCGTTTCACCACCAAAAACAACAGAAATTTTGTCATTTTTAATTGCTAATTTTTCAAAAAAAGTATCCGCTTGGCTTATCGCAACTACTACCTTTGAAATATCTTTATGAGCTAAAAAAGGGGTAATGCTATGCTCTAAAACCGTTTTATGATTGATAGTTAAATACTGCTTTGGGATTTCACTTCCCATTCGACTACCAACACCACTTGCAACAATAATAGCGGTGATATTTTTTCTTATTTTTACCATCTGCTTATTTTTCTTTCGGCAAAAGCACTTCACGTTTTTTTACAAAACGATAAAAAGTTTCACCTTCTTTCACATAGTTTAGTTTTTCACGAGCAAGAGTTTCATAAGCATAGGCTTTTGTTTTGGGATCTCTTAACTCATCTAAGCGATCACGCAATTGCGCTTGCTCTTTTTCATACTGTTTGCTCAATAACTCTTGTTTTTGTAGCTCTTCGCTTGATGCTTTATATTCAAGCAAACCATTTTTTCCAAAAACAAGCGAAAAAGCTAAAATAAGTGTAAGCGGTAAAAAAAAGAATAGATTTAATTTCATTATTTCACTTCCATTCCTGCTTGAACGCCACTATCTGCATTTAGTAAAAATAGTTGATTATCATCTCCTGCACTTAAAATCATACCTTCTGATAGCCCAAATTTCATTTTACGAGGTGCAAGATTTGCAATCATCACCACAAAACGCCCATTAAGTTCACTTGGATTTTGATAACTTGCTTTAATACCTGAAAAAACAGTGCGAGTTTCATTGCCCAAATCAAGCGTAAATTTCAATAATTTTTTACTTTCAGGTACTTCTTCACAAGTGATAACTTTCGCCATTCGTAAATCAAGTTTTGCAAAATCATCAATGCTAATTTCAGGTAAAATAGGCGATGGTTCAAAACCTTTGCTAGCGGTTACTTTTTTCTCACTTTTTGTATTTTCTTTTTGTGCTTTTTCAAAAGCCTCTTTGGTTTCATCGGTTACTTTCTTAACATTTTTCTCATCGACACGAGCAAAAAGAGGTTTAAACGCATTTAATGTATGATTTGATAATCTATCATCAACCTTATGCCAATCTAACTCAACATTCAAAAAATCCTCCGATTTTTTCGCAAGATTTGGCATTACAGGTTTTAAATAGGTCATCAAAATTTTAAATAAAATAATTCCCATCGAGGTAACTTGATGAAGCTCTTCTTTTTTCGTTTCATCTTTTGCCAACACCCAAGGTGCTTTTTCATCAACATATTTATTAGCAATATCAGCAAGATTCATAATCTCACGCATTGCTTTGTTAAATTCTCTTTTTTCAAAAAATTCAGTAATACTTTGCTTCGCATTTGCAAAAGTTTCAAAAATTTCAACCGCTTCAAGTTCGCTACTTAACTGATTATCAAAGTATTTTTTGATAAAACTTGCATTACGAGAGGCTAAATTCACCACTTTATTGACAATATCGCTGTTTACTTTTGCAATAAAATCATCAAGGTTTAAATCTAAATCCTCAATGCGATCGTTTAATTTACTTGCATAATAATAACGCAACGCCTCAGGATCTAAATGTTTTAAATAGGTTTGAGCTTGAATAAATGTACCTCGTGATTTACTCATTTTTTCACCGTTTACGGTAACATATCCGTGAACAAATACACCATCAGGTTTTTTAAGATCAGCACCTTCAAGCATAGCAGGCCAAAATAGCGTATGGAAATACATAATATCTTTACCGATGAAATGATAAAGTTCGGTGCTTGCATTTTTATCCCACGCTTTTTGATAGTCAAATCCTTGTTTATCACAATAATTTTTATATGATGAAATATAACCAACTGGGGCATCAACCCATACATAAAAATATTTATCTTTTTCACCTTCAATTTCAAAACCGAAATAAGGCGCATCACGAGAAATATCCCACGCAACCAAACCTTGCTCAAACCAAGTCATCATTTGATTGCGAACTTCACCGCCAATTGCACCGCTTGTGATCCATTTTTCAAGCACTGCACTTAATTTTGGCAATTCAAAAAACAAATGCTCGGTGTCTTTCATTATAGGTTTTGCACCAGAAACCACAGAATACGGATTGATTAAATCAGAAGTTGAATAAGTTTTACCACAGCTTTCACAGTTATCGCCGTATTGATCTGCTGCTTTACAAGCAGGACAAGTCCCTTTAATAAAGCGATCAGGCAAGAACATTTGTTTTTGTTCATCAAAATATTGCGAAATAGTTTTACGAGAAATCAAATCTTTTTCTTTTAATAGTTTATAAATATTATTAACAATTTCTTTGTTTTCAACGCTATGAGTTGAGTGATAATTATCAAAACTAATGCCAAAACCTGCAAAATCTCTGATGTGGCTCTCTTTTGATTGAGCAATCATCTGCTCAGGTGTTAAGCCAAGTTTTTCAGCATTGATCATAATAGGCGTGCCGTGAGCATCATCTGCACAAATAAAGGTTAATTTATTGCCTAAACCACGCTGAAATCTTGCCCAAATATCAGCTTGAATATGCTCTAACATATGCCCTAAATGAATATTGCCATTTGCGTAAGGCAAAGCACAGGTGATTAAAATTTCTCTTTGTGAATTTGTCATCATAAATATCTCGTTATTTTAATAAAAATTACTGAAATAATAACAAAAATTTTTGTAAAAATCATTGAGTAATAAAACAAATAAATAAAATAATATAATTATTTTCTATTAAAAATAAAAATGGCTACATATTTTTATCTATGTAGCCTTTTTTTATGCTTTATCTAATAAGATTTAACAATCTCACCTTTTTCATTGATAACAAATTCAGTTTCATCTTTTATTACCTTCGCATAGCCATTTGAGAATTTTGTAGCACTACTGTATTGCAATGGTATTACGATTTCACCTTTTTTGTTAATATAGCCCCATTTATTTTCTTTCATTACAGGGGCTAAATCATTAACAAAACTATCTGCATTTTCATATTCAAAAGGAATAACCGTTTTACCTTCTTGATTTATAAAACCAACTTTACCATCTTGAGCAACAGCTGCTAAACCATCTGAAAAATCTTGTGCTTTTTCATACTGAATAGCAATAACCATTTCTCCATCTTCATTAAGATATCCAAACTTATTGTTATATTTAGCAACTGCAAAATTATTATGAAACTCTAATTCACTACTAAAAATATCTCCTTTCATATTCATAAATCGTGAATAAATGTCATCTTTGCTTTCTTTTACTAATACTAATTTATCCTTAAGTTTTTCATAAAAAGATGGATATTCAATACTATAATATTTAAATGGAATAACTTCTTCTCCTTTCGTATTAATCATTCCCCATTTACCATCTTTCATAGCAGGTGCTAGTCCATATTCAGCAAATGATTTTAAATCTTGATAATTAAATGGTACAACAACATCACCTTTAGTATTTATAACACCCCATTTATCCGATTTTTTAACAGGAATTAAACCATCTTTATTATAAAGACCTATATCATCATAAAAATTACCATTATTTATATCAAGATATCGTCTAATATCCCCAAAGTTAGTTTCATTTGCTACCACAAACAAATTAAAATTATCACTTACTTCTGATACATCAGAATATTGAGGTTCTATAATGATTTTGCCATCATTATTCATAAGCCCCCTTCCATTTTCTGTATATACTCCAATAAGTTCACTCCCAAATCCCCAAACACTAGAAAACTCACCTAAAAGTTCCATTTTTTCATTCATAATAACTTCTTTATCTGTACCTTTTAATCGAGCAACAATTAATCCATTAATATTCCTAAAATTATCATACTTCCCAAATGGTATTACCTCATTACCTTCATTATCAAAAATAGCACGTTGGTTAGTAGCAGAAAAAACTTCAAATAAATTATCTGTAACTTTGGTAAAAACTCTATACTCACCAAATGGTATAATTTCATTTTCATCAGAATCAATAACACCTCTTTCATCATCTTTTGCAACTGCAAATAAGTTATTGACAAGTCCATCTATATAATCATAATCACCAAAAGAAATAAGCTCATCACCTTTAATATCAAAAAGAGCATTTTCATTTTGATTATTTATAACAATTAGAAAATTATTTTTAAAAAACGCTTCTTTTCCATTGCTAACAATCACCTCACCTTGAGGATTAATAACATCTTGATAGAGTTTATCTTCTTCTTTGTAATATCCTAAAGCAAACCCATATTGTAAAGGAACTATTCTAAAATATTTTCCAAATGGAATATTTTCTTCTCCTTCAAGATCAACACGTGCCATAGTTGGCTCACCATAAACATCAACATAAATAAAACCATCTTTAATTCCATTAAGCCCCCATTTTTGATCAGATAATGAGATAATTTCTTCTCCTTTAGTGTTAATAAGAATTTCTTTATTATTTTTATTAACAGAAATAATCCCTTCATCTAATCCTCTAGAATCAATTTCATCATATTCACCAATAACACTATTGCTATTAAGATCAATAATAGAATAATTATCTTTCTCTTTATTTTTTACCGCTGCTATAGCATAATTATGAGAAAGCTTAATATTAGAATATTTACCAAAAGGAATAACCTCCTCTCCTTTAGTATTAATCACACCTTCAAGTCTATCCTCATTCAAAACATCTAAAAAACCAACATTAGAAAAATGCTCTGAAAACCTATATATCATCGGAATAGTAATTTCATTTTGTTTATTAATAAATCCACAAAAATGTCTATTACCACTTACATCACTTCTACAAACTTCTTTCCAAGTCAGTGCCTCTTTTACTTCAGGAGATAGCTCTTTTACAGCGTGTAAAGAGTCATCATCTGATGTTAAATACATAGTTGATACACCTAAAATAGCAACAACTGAAACTAATAAAGGTTTAGTTTTTATTAAATGTAGAGTAGCCGTTTTTGCTGAAACTAACAATGGTTTAGCAACAGCTATCACTGATATTAACAACGGTTTAGCTAATGCTACTAATTTTTTTATAAAATCAATAACTAAATTTAAGTTTGGCTTTTTCAAAACAAATCTCCTTAAGATAATAGTGTTAAAACAATCACGCAAATTGTACAAAAAAAAAACAAAAGCACAAGATTAAATACATTCATTAGCGTATAAATATTATTATAGTTGTTAATTTTTCATATTAACTTTTAAGAATAAAGCGGTTTGAAAAAACATAAAATTTTCAAATCGTTTATTTATGAAAAATTTTTTGATGAAAAAAAAAGAACTAATCTTTGTTCTAAACAAAAATTAGTTCTTAAACTTAAATTAACTATTTAAACTAGGACTATTGCTATTTATTTTTAGCAAGTTCAACCGCTATTTTCGAACCAACCTGTGCATTATGATAAACTAACGCAATATTAGACTCTAAACTGCTTCCACCTGTTAATTCTTTTACTTTAGACAATAAGAACGGTGTTGATTCTTTACCTCTGATACCATTTTCTACAGATTCTTTAATAGCAACAGAAATAGCGTGAGAAATTACCGCTTCGTCCATTGCATACTCTTGTGGAATAGGATTTGCTATCACCACGCCACCATTCATTCCTAAATTCCATTTAGTACGAAGTGCATCTGCAATCTCTTTTTCCGTATCTAAAGAATAATCTACCTTAAACCCACTAGTACGAGTGTAAAATGCTGGGAAGTCTTTACTTCTAACACCAACAACAGGAACACCATTAGTTTCTAAATATTCTAGCGTTAAACCAATATCTAAAATAGATTTAGCACCTGCACAAACAACCCCTACATTTGTTTGAGAAAGTTCTTGTAAATCTGCTGAAATATCAAAACTTTCTTGAGCTCCACGATGAACACCACCGATACCACCAGTTACGAAAAGTTCAATGCCCGCCATTTCTGCAACTATCATAGTTGAGGCAACTGTTGTTGCTCCATCTATACCTTTTGCAACAATAAATGGTAAATCACGACGAGATACTTTGGTTACACTCAATCCTGCTTTTGCTAAATGTTCTAAATCAGCATCAGTTAATCCGACTTTAATGCGACCTTGAATAATAGCGATAGTAGCAGGAGTAGCACCATTTTCACGAATAATTTGTTCACATTTTTTTGCCATTTCCATATTTTGTGGATATGGCATTCCATGTGAAATAATAGTAGACTCCAAAGCAACTACCGCTTTTCCTGAGTCAAGAGCATTTTTAACTTCAGGACTAATATCTAAATATTGATGTAATGTATTTTTCATAGTTTAAATTTCCTCTGTATTAATGAATTTTTTAATAGAATTAACCGAAAATTGTGGGTGAATAGTTGATGATGAAGTCAATGTTAGAGCCGCTGCCGCATTTGCAAATACCAATAATTTTTCTTTATCAATATCATTAATATCACCATAAGCAATGCTCGCCATCATTGAATCTCCAGCTCCTGCTGCATTTTCTACTTTTATTTTATGTGCTGGAATATGCCTTTTAATATTTCCATTTCCATAAACCAAACCTTTTGCTCCAAAACTTAAAAATACTTGCTTCACACCTTTTCTTATTAGAGAGTCAATTGCTTTAAAAGCATCTTCAACCGTTTCAATGGTAATACCTGTTAAAACCTGAGCTTCTAAATGATTTGGTTTTAAAGTATCAATATGAACAAGTAAATTTTGAATTTTTGTACATTTACTAACCGAAACAGTATCTACAAAAAATCGAGTATTAGAAAAAGATGTTAATAAATAATGAAGTGTAGTTTGAGGAAGGTTTGTATCAAGGATAACAAGTTTTGCATTTTCAATTATGTCCAAATGTCCTTTTATGATATCAGGAGTTAATTTATCCATAATATCCATATCAGAAATAGCAACTACCATATCATCTTTATTATCCATTAAACTGAAATAAACAGAACTTGAATGATTTGCTATTTTATGAACACAAGAAACATCAACACCACTTTGTTTTGTCCCATCAAGTACAAACTGTCCATAAATATCGTCACCAACAAGAGAAATAAGCTTAGTAGAAACATCAAGTTTTGCAAGATTTTCTGATATATTACGACCAACACCACCAAGACTTATTTGAATTTTACCAGGATTTTTATCGTGCCAAATCAACTGATTATTTGTGACACTCACAAAATCAATGTTTGAACCACCGATGACCAAAGCATATGAATTATTTTCAATCATAATTTAATCCTTTTTGTCGTCATGATTTTCATACGAGTATTTTAATTTACTCTTAACGATTTCTTTTACAAGAACTATAAAATTTCCATAATTAGTATTACAATCTTAATAAAAAGCTAATTATACAAACATCAATAATAAGATGTCAACAAAAAAATACACTTCATCACTCAACTAGACAATAAAAAATCACAGATAGCACATATTACAATCATCTTGTAACAATTAAGTTTTTTAATAATTATACAACTATATCACTTGTATAATTTTTTAAAACCTATGTAACAGGCTTAAATTATCTTTTGTTAAATGCTATAATGTGCCATCAATTATAATTTAGGAGTAAACTATGCCATCTTTTGATATTGTTTCAGAAATTACTATGCACGAAGTACGACACGCTGTAGAAAATGCCAATCGTGCATTGAGTAATCGTTGGGATTTTAAAAATGTAACTGCAACTATTGAGCTAAATGAAAAAAATGAAACCATTAAAATCACTAGTGAATCAGAGTTTCAGGTCGATCAGTTATTAGATATTCTACAAAGTGCCTTAATTAAACGTGAAATTGAATCGGCAAGCCTTGATGTGAAAGAAGAGTATGAACATAACGGTAAACTTTATAGTAAAGAGATAGGCTTAAAACAAGGCATTAGCAAAGAAATGGCTAAAAAAATTGTTAAACTTATTAAAGATGCCAAACTTAAAGTACAAACGCAAATTCAAGGCGATGAAGTGCGTGTTACAGGTAAATCTCGTGATGACTTGCAACAAAGTATTGCTCTTGTAAAAGCAGGTGAACTTGGACAACCATTTCAGTTTAAAAATTTTAGAGATTAATACATTCTATTACTAACAATATAATCATCAAATCTAGGAGTTAATAACATTAGCTCCTTTTTTATTATGTAACCTTATTACTCCATTATGCTCTTATTTCAATAGAAAAATATGATTTCTTTTAATTAACGAGAAAATTCTGCTAGAATACCCTTTATAGGCGTGGATTACTTCTGCTAACCTAGTGTAATAAATGAAAACACAGTATTCCATCAATCTGTTTTATTGTTTTGGAGAAAAATTATGATGAATATACCTACTTTTTTGTGTAGGCGAAATCTTTCGCACCCTTATTTTTTAGTCTTTTTATATGCTGTTAGCATCTTGCTAGCTAATATCACCTTGGATATATTTGTTCCTTTGCCTTTTTATGGAATGTTATCTGTCGGTACGATTTTCTTTGCTGCAATTTTTACTTTGCGAGATAAAATTCATTTTTATGGCGGTTTAAATCTCGTTTATAAAGCTATTTTTATTGCAATCATTGTTAATATTGCTGTTTCTTATTGGTTAAATGTACCTAATCGTTTTATTTTTGCTTCTTTTCTGTCAATTACAGCAAGTGAACTAGCAGATACCGCTATCTTTCATCGCTTTCAGCACAAACATTTTGCAACACGTGTATTAAGTTCAAATGCTTTAAGTGTACCGCTAGATAGCGTGCTATTTACTTTTTTAGCTTTTTATGGCGTACTTCCACTAACAGAAATGTGGCAAATTATTTATGCTGATATTGTTGTGAAATACACTATCGCAATGCTGTTTATTGCTAAATTTTGGCAATTTAAACGCCTACAACAAGCTTAATTTATTTACTTTTACTTAACAAGGAACACCAAATGACCTACGATGTTGTCGATCTACACGAAAATGTAACCAAGAAAAAACACGAAATCACACCTATGAAGGTGATTGATAATCCAAATCCACAAATGGATACCGAAGTTGAACATATTCTCTATTTGCCAGAACTTTGTCCTGCATCTAAAAACCCTAAACAAGGCAGTTTCATTACTTTACGCTATAAAAATAGTGCCAAATTTTTAGAATTATTTAGCCTTGATAAACATATTGATTGCTATATTGGTCATACTATTGTGCGAGATATGGAATATTTTGTACAAACAATAGTACAATCTGCTGCTGATGTTTTGGGTGAAACAGTAACAGCAAATGCAGAAATTGACTATAATTTTATTCGTCAGCGTCAAAAAATTACAGTAGTTGCGATACCAAAAGAATGATAAGAAATCCATTTTTTATTTAGTATTCAATAAATTATAATAAATAGCTTGATTTTTAAAATTTAGATACTATTATATTTCGACTAATATTAAAAAAAGGAAAAATAAAATTATGTCAAATCCATTATTAGAAATAACAAATGTTCCACAATTTGATCGTATTAAGCCTGAGCATTTTGTAGAAGCTATTAGCACTTTAGTTGCAGAAACAAAAAAAATTTCAGATGAGGTTGCTAAGATTGAAAATCCTACGTGGGAAAATTTTTATCGCCCACAAGAACACATTAGTGATAAATTAAGCCGTGCTTTTGCACCTATTTCTCACTTAAATGCTGTGATGAATAGTGATGAAATCAGAACTGCTTACCAACAAATTTTACCAATGCTTTCTGATCTTGATACTTTTGTCGGTCAGCATCAAGGGCTTTACGAAGGCTTTAAAAAACTAAAAGAATCACAAAAATATCAAAGCTATACACAAGAGCAAAAAAAAGCAATTGAAAATGCTCTACGTGATTTTACGCTTTCAGGAATTGCATTAAATAGCGAAGATCAAAAACGTTTTGGTGAAATATCTTCTCGTTTAAGTGAACTATCATCTAAATTTAACAATAATGTACTTGATGCAACAGGTGCTTTTGAACTTATTATTGAAAATATTGATGAGCTTAAAGGTTTACCGCAATCAGCAATTGATGCGGCCACTTTAAGTGCCAAAACAAAAGGAAAAGAAGGTTATCGTTTCACACTTGATTATCCAAGCTACCTACCTGCTATGCTTTATTGTGAAAATGAAACAATTCGTGAAACTTTATACAAAGCATTTTCAACTCGTGCATCAGATTGCTATGAGGTTGGAAAAGAGTGGGATAATACTGAAATTATCAATGAAATTTTAGAGCTACGATTAGAAAAAGCACAGTTATTAGGAATGAAAAACTACGCTGAACTATCTATTGCTCCAAAGATGGCACAATCAACCGAGCAAGTGGTAAATTTCCTTGAAAATTTGACCGCTCAATCAAAAGCACAAGGTAATAAAGAAATCCAAGAGTTATATGATTTTGCGTTAAAACACTATGGCAAAGAGAAACTTAACCCTTGGGATATTGCTTTTTATAGCGAAAAACAAAAAGAAGCACTTTACTCAATCAATGATGAAGCTTTACGTGCTTACTTCCCAGAGCCTCGTGTGGTAGCAGGCTTATTTGAATTGGTAAATCGTCTTTATGGCGTCACTATTGAAAAAGATGAAAGTGTAGCAACTTGGCACAAAGATGTTAAATTCTACAAAATCTTTGATAAAGATGGAAAACATAAAGCATCGTTTTATATGGATCTATATGCACGTGAACATAAACGTGGAGGTGCTTGGATGGCAGGTTGTGTTACAAAACGAGTTGATGAGCAAGGTAATGATATCATTCCTGTTGCATTCTTAACCTGTAATTTCAATGGTCCTGTTGGCGATAATCCTGCACTATTTACTCACAGTGAAGTAACAACCTTGTTCCACGAATTTGGTCACGGAATGCACCATATGATGACAGAAGTTAAAGTTGCTGCTTTATCTGGTATTGCTGGTGTTCCTTGGGACGCTGTTGAATTACCAAGTCAATTTATGGAAAACTGGTGCTGGGAAGCAGACGCTTTAGAGTTTATTTCAGGTCATTTTGAAACCAATGAACCTTTAAGTAAAGATATGCTTGATAAAATGTTAAAAGCAAAAAATTATCAAGCAGCAATGTTTGTGCTTCGTCAGTTAGAGTTTGGTCTTTTTGATTTTAGACTGCACCTTGCAAAACCTCATAAAAATATTGTTATGGAAACACTTGGTCAAGTAAAAAAAGATGTTGCTGTAGTTCCATCTCCTGATTATATCAGAACACCACATAGCTTTGGGCATATCTTCGCTGGTGGCTATGCAGCTGGTTATTACAGCTATTTATGGGCTGAAGTATTATCAGCTGATGCTTTTTCTAAGTTTGAAGAAGATGGGATCTTTAATCGTGAAACTGGTCTTTCATTCTTAAAAAATATTTTAAGCAAAGGTGGAAGTGATGAACCTTCAACGCTCTTTAAAAACTTTAGAGGTCGTGAAGCAAGTTTAAATGCTCTATTGCGTCACAAAGGTATTGCTTAACCATAACAAAAAGTGCAACTTTAAGTTGCACTTTTTTATTTTTATTTCTTTATAGTGTTAATAAAATCTATAAGCGTTTTAAAAAGCTCATCTTTACAAATATCATTATGAAGCTCGTGATATCCTCCTTCAAAGGTAACAAGTTTCACTTTTTCATCACTGTTTTTACAAAATTCTTGTGATGCTTGATAAGAAGTCAAGCGATCTTCTGTTCCGTGAACAACCAATGTTGGTTTACTTAATAAATTAGCATTATCAATAGCCCATTTTCCTTGTTTAATAAAAGGTAGTATGAAACTTGCACTAATACGATCGTGCATTAATGGATCTTGCCCTTTATTAACAATTTCAGGAGCATTTATATCTCTTGCTAAAGATTCAATGTTAATATTAGCATTTTGTGTAACTGATGGAAGGAAAAAATTAACAATACGAGCCAAATTCAATTGCACTGCTGATGGTTTAAAAGCAAGTTCTAAAAAAGGTGATGATAAAATTCCTGCATCATATCCTGTTTTACGAGTAAGCAGATAATTCGCTACAACATTTCCTCCCATTGAATGCCCATAAACAATCGTTGGTAAATCTCCATTTAATTCTTGCCCTTTTTGAATTAACTTATCAATAGCATCTAAATGTAACTCATAACCTGGACTTACGCCTCGTTTTCCTTGTGTTTTACCGTGACCAAATTGATCTAATGCAATAACTGATATATCTTGTTCTAAAAATCTTGGAACAAAAAATAGTTCGTATGAACCTAAATGTTCACACATTCCGTGAACTAATACCAAAATAGCTTTAGGATTTTTTGCTTGCCAAGATTTCCCATAAACTAATCGTTTGCTTATTTCGAGATGAAATTCCTTTGAAATAATATGCTCCATACTGATAATACTCCTTTGCTATAACTTTTCTTATCCTAACATTTTGTCCCTAAAAATCAAATACAAGCGGTTATTTTTATGATAAATTTTACAAATTAGCTTGTTTTTTTATAAAAAATCCCCATAATACACCAATTATCATTGAAAAATTATATTATTACCCTATTAGAAAATGAAAGAATTTAAACAAGAATTACAAAGCAATCCCAATTTAATGCCAATGATTGCATTACGAGGCCCAGAAGTAGTATTTCCAAAAGCTTCTATTTTACTGTATGTTGGTCGCCCAATGTCTATTGATGCGTTAAATGCTGCATCATTAACTGATAACAGAGTAATACTGGTCTTGCAACAAGATAAGTTTACCGATGAACCTGATATTAATAATGATATTTTTGAAGAAGGTGTGCTTGCTATTATTAGACAAAAAACAGTCTTACCTGATGGCAATGTGAAAGTACTCTTTGAAGGTGAAAAACGTGTAAAAGTAAAAGATCCTTTTGTATTTACATCAGAAGAATCTTTTTTCTGTGCTAATGACTATGAAGAAATAAAAACGGTAGTTACTCTTGAAAATGAAGCATTAAATACTATTGCCTATAATATGTGGGGTAATTTTTCAGCTTATGCTTTTAAGAATGATAGAATACCAAAAGATATTGTTGAAAAAACTAAAAATTTAGATATCGAGCTTATGACTGATATTTTATCAATGCATTTGCCAATGGAAAATAAACACAAACAATTTCTTATTAGTGAGTCTAATCTTGAAGAGCGTATCCGAGGTGTTTCTCTTGGAATTTTACACGCAATTAAAGAAGATGAAATTGATAAAGAATTAAAAGATACATTAAATCAAGCTCTTGAAAAAAATCATCGAGAATATGTATTAAATGAACGTTTTAAAATTCTGAAAAAAGAATTAGGACGAGATGAAGAAGATGCTCTTGATGATTTAGATAAATTAGAAGAAGCTATTAGCAATGCAAAAATGCCACAAGCTGCTTTGGAAAAAGCACAAAGTGAACTTAAAAAATTACGCCGTATGCGTGGTGATATTGGTGAAGCAAGTATAATCCGTAACTATATAGAAACCTTAATTGATTTACCTTGGGATAAATCAACCACTTTAAATAAAAATTTAGAAAAAGCACAAGAAACATTAGAAAAAGATCACTATGGATTAGAGCGTATTAAAGAGCGAATTTTAGAATATTTAGCTGTGCAAAATCGTGTTGATACGGTAAAATCACCTATTCTTTGCTTTGTTGGCCCTCCAGGGGTTGGTAAAACATCATTAGGGCAATCAATTGCAAAAGCAACGGGGCGAAACTACGTAAGAATGGCATTAGGTGGAGTTCGTGATGAAGCTGAAATTAGAGGACATCGTCGTACCTATCTTGGTGCAATGCCAGGTCAAATCGTTAAAAAAGTTATTAAATCTGATAGTAATAACCCATTATTTTTATTAGATGAGATTGATAAAATAGGACAAGATCATCGTGGTGATCCTGCTGCTGCTTTATTAGAAGTATTAGATCCTGAACAAAACAAAGCATTTAATGATAATTTCTTAGAAGTTGATTTTGATTTATCAAAAATTATGTTTGTTGCAACTTCAAACTCTATGAATATTCCACCAGCTTTATTAGATCGTATGGAAATTATCAATCTTTCAGGTTACACCGAAGATGAAAAAATGCACATAGCGATCAAACATCTTGTTCCAAAACAGTTAAAAGCACACGGCCTTAAAAAATCAGAAATACGTATGAGTGATGCGGTAATTTTAGATATTATTCGCTATTATACTCGTGAAGCAGGGGTACGCTCATTAGAACGTGAAATTGCAAAAATTTGTCGAAAAGTAGTACGTTTATTAGCAGCAGAACATCGTAAATCAATGAGTATTACGATAAAAAATCTTAAAGAATTTTTAGGTGTTAAACGTTATGATTTTGGTAAAATGGATACCCAAAATCGCATTGGTGAAGTAACTGGACTTGCGTGGACAAGTGTTGGTGGTGATTTATTAACCATTGAAACCGCATCTATGATTGGTAAAGGAAAACTTTCTTTTACAGGATCTTTAGGTGATGTGATGAAAGAATCAATGCAAGCGGCAATGGTCGTAGTTCGTCAAAGAAGTGAAAAATTAGGCATTGCAACTGATTTTTATGAAAAACGAGATATTCATATTCACGTTCCAGATGGTGCAACACCAAAAGATGGTCCATCAGCTGGTATTGCTATTACTACAGCATTGGTTTCTTCTTTAACAGGCAACCCTGTGAGAAAAGAAGTGGCGATGACGGGCGAAATTAGTTTAAGTGGTAAAGTTCTTCCAATTGGTGGTCTTAAAGAGAAATTATTAGCAGCTCATCGAGGTGGTATTACTACAGTTTTAATTCCAAAAGAGAATGTGAAAGATTTAGAAGAAATTCCACAAAATGTAAAAGAGCATTTAGCAATCTACGCAGTCTCATCAATAGATGAAGTTCTCTCTCTTGCTCTTGAAAATCCACCTCTTGGTGTTGAGTTTAACAAATTAAAACCTTTAGGAGCTTAAGAATGCTTGATATTATTATTACTGTCGTTATTGTTGTTTCAGCATTACTTGGTTTATGGCGTGGAATGATCGCAGAATTAGGAGCAATTGGTGGCTGGGTTATCGCAGGATTAGTTGCTTTTTCTGGGTATGAGCGAGTTTCTAACTGGCTTAAAACCTTTGAAATTGTTTATTTAGAAAATGATACTATTCGAGCTATTGCCGCAGGTCTTTTAATCTTTATAGTCTTTGTTATTGTATTAAGTATTGTTGTTGCTCTTTTTAGAGCTTTAATACACAAAACTGGATTAGGAGGAACCGATCTCTTTTTAGGTTTTGTATTTGGTATTTTGCGAGGATTATTCATTGTTGTATTAGTTATTTGGGGATTACAAAATTACACCTCTGCAACGCAAAAAGACTGGTATCAAGAATCTATCATTATTCCACATCTTGATTTTGCTATTGATTATGTTGATCAAACTATTTCTGATAACAAAGATATTATTGAACAACATTTACCAATTAAAGAGTAATGTATGAATAAAAAAGAGTTTCATCTTATTGTTGGTATTACTGGTGCAAGTGGTGTTATTTATGCTGTGCGTTTATTAGAAGAATTAGCACCGCTTGCTCACATAAAAACTCATTTAGTTATAAGTGGAGCTGGTAAACAAACGCTTAATGATGAAACTGACTATTCAGTGCAAGATCTTAAAAATCTTTGTGATTACTATTATGATATCCGAGATATTGGGGCAAGTATTGCATCTGGTTCTTTTAGGGCAAATGCAATGGTAATTCTTCCTTGCACCATTAAAACATTAAGCTCAATTGCTCATTGTTATAGTGAAAATTTAATTTCACGAGCGGCTGACGTTATGCTTAAAGAAAGTAAACCACTCTTACTTTGTGTTCGTGAAACACCTTTTCATCTTGGACATATTGATCTTATGAAACAAGCAGTACAAATAGGTGCAAAAATTACACCGCTTATGCCAGCTTTTTATCATAGACCAAAAAGCCTTGATGATATAATCAATCAAGGCGTTATGAGAGTTTGTGATCAGTTAGGTATTGAGCTTGATATTGCTAAACGTTGGAAATCTTAACTTAGCTCATTTCTTTTAAAAACATAATCAGCAATAGCCACATAATCTTTTAAGCTAAGATTTTCAGCTCGAGCGGTTATATTCAACCCTAAATTTACAATTTCATCTTCCGTTAATAGTTCAGATAAACTGTTTTTTAATGTCTTTCTTCTTTGATTAAATGCAATAGTTACTACTTGATTTAATACTTTCACCGATTTACAAGGATGTGGAAGTTCTTTATAAGGCACTAATCGTACTACCGCAGAATCAACCTTTGGAGCTGGTTTAAAAGCACTTGGTGGAACCTCAATAACAGGTAATACTTCACAAAAATACTGCGTCATAATAGTAAGTCGTCCATATGCTTTTGAATGAGGAGAAGCACAAAGACGCTTAACTACTTCTTTTTGTAGCATAAAGTGCATTTCATCAATTTTATGATGATAGGTTAAAAGATGAAAAATTAAAGGTGTAGAAATATTATAAGGTAAATTTCCAAATACCTTAATTTTTTGATTATCTTTATGATTTTCTTCAAAAAAATTGTTGAAGTTAAAACTTAACGCATCAGCTTCTATAACATTTAATTTCTGATGAATAAAAGGGTGATGACGAAGTCTTTTTGCTAAATCACGATCAAGCTCTACTACATTTAAGTGATTTGTGTATTCACAAACCACTTCAGTTAAAGCTCCAAGACCTGGGCCTATTTCAATAAGAAGATCATCATCGGTTGGGTTAATAGCTGAAACTATTGCACCAATCACATTATCATCACATAAAAAGTTTTGTCCAAATCTTTTGCGAGCTGTATGCCCTAAATGTCTTTTATCTGTCATTATGGTAAGTACTCTATTTGAGCTTGTGAACGTAAATCTTTCATCAAACCTTGTGAAATTACTTGTATTTGTTCATTAGCCAATTGCTGTTGAGCTATATTTAAGTAGTAATTGTCACTCACATCTTTTTTGCGTGTATCTGTTACTTTTAAAATATGCCAACCAAAATTAGTTTGGAATGGTTTAGATATTTCATTTAATGGAGTTGTAACCATCATTTGAGCAAAAACAGGATCATAAGCCTGTGGTACATTCCAACCAAGTGAACCATCATCTCCCAGTGATGCAAAATCTTTTGAATATTTTAATGCAGCATCTTTAAATGAAATTTTATTATCTTCAATATCAGATTTTATTTTCAAAAGCTCTTGATAGGCATCTTGATTATTAAAAACAGGATTTGTTTTTAATAGAATATGACTAACTTGATACTCATCAACTTTAATATCAGGAGCTGTACCATTATTTTCATCATTTTGCTTCATTTTTTGAGCAAGCTCTTTTGCAACACTTGGTAATACTTTCACTTTAGAGAAAATATAGCTTTGCATTGCTTTTTGCGTAATAAGATTTTTTTGCAAATTCATCATATATTGTTTAGGATCAACACCTTGCATTTGCAATGCTTGAATAAACTGCGATTCTGTAAGCCCTGTTCTTTGAAAAACTTTCATAAGTTCTGCTTGAATTTCTTGAGGAGCAAGTTGTACCCCTGTTGTTTGAATAAGTTTTTTAGCTAAAATATCTTCAATTGCAAGTTCAAGAGCTTGCTTTTTATTTGCTTCTGTTAGTTTTTGTCCTTGTAAATAAGGAGTAAGGGTTGAAATTAAAATAGGATTACCATCTACGGTAGCGATTACTTTATCCATTGCAAAAGCTGAAGTGCTAAGCAGTGAGCCTACAAGGATTGTTTTTAATAGTGTTGTTAATTTTTTCATAATATATCTTTTTGTTAATGATATGAATAAGAGTACATAAATAATATAAAGTTCAATTATTTAGTTCCAAAAATTTTATCTCCAGCATCACCAAGACCTGGAATAATATATCCTTTTTCATTTAAGTGGCTATCAATAGCTGCACAATAAAGCTCAATATCAGGATGTGCTTCTTCTAATGCTTTAATACCTTCAGGAACGGCAACCAATACTAAAACTTTAATATTTTTACAGCCTTTTTCTTTGAGAAGATCAATAGTTGCAATCATTGAGCCGCCTGTTGCAAGCATTGGATCAATGACAATAGCAAGACGTTGATCAAGATCATCTGCTAGTTTATGAAAATACGCAACAGGTTCTAACGTTTCCTCATTACGATACATACCAACTACACTAATTCTTGCACTTGGTAAATTTTCAAGAACGCCGTCCATCATTCCAAGACCTGCTCGTAAAATAGGAACAACAGTTACTTTTTTGCCTTTGATCTGATCAATTTCAACATCGCCATTCCAACCACTAATAATAACTTTTTCAGTTTCTAAATCACTAGTTGCTTCATACGTTAAAAGATTTCCAATTTCACTAGTTAACGTACGAAAATCTTTGGTACTAATATCACCAGATCTTAAAAGACCAATTTTGTGTTTTACCAGTGGATGTTTAACTTCAACGATTTTCATAGAAACTCCTAAAATATATAAGCATAAAATTTCGTAGATTATAACAAAAAAAAAACTAAAAATCTTCAAAAAAATTAGCTTCTAGTATTTCAATTTGCTCAAAGCATCTTTTCTTTCTTTGCTCTGTTTTTTCAATCATATTAAGAAGTTGATTTTTAATATTAAAATCTTCCTGTTCAAGCAATTGCTTTTCATAAAAAGCAATAATTTCATCAAGCCCTCTTAATGATTGATAATAATATTTTAATTTTTCTTTCGGACTAAAGGTGTGAATATCTTTAGGAATATTAAATTTTTTAGTAAATTTTTTAATACCTACAAAATTTTTAGGTTTTTGATTTCTTTTTAATTTTTGAACTTCTTTCGCTATAAGAATTATTTGTAAACTAAGTTTTTTAGTATAGATTTCTATAAGCTCATTATCTGATGAATCTTGCAATTCTTTAACAATATACAATGATTGTTTAGTTTCAGAGATAAAATCTTTAATAGATTGATAATAATTAGTAAAAACGTCCTCTTTAATCCAAACTTTGTGTTCAGAAAATTCACTAAACTCAATAAGTTTTTGTTCAATTTCAAGAAGATAATTCATTTTTTTATTAAAAATTTAAAATGACAGGGGCGTATGCAATACGCCCCCTACACCATTTTTGAATTATTGTGTTGCTTGAATTGCAGTTAATGCAATCGTATAAACGATGTCATCAACTAATGCACCACGAGATAAATCATTTACAGGTTTACGCATACCTTGTAACATAGGTCCGATAGACACTAAATCAGCAGAGCGTTGCACCGCTTTATAAGTAGTGTTACCTGTGTTTAAATCAGGGAATACGAATACTGTCGCTTGTCCTGCAACAGGTGAGTTTGGTGCTTTTGAGGCAGCCACATCAGCCATAACCGCAGCGTCGTATTGCAATGGTCCATCAATTACTAAATCTGGGCGAAGTTCTTTGGCAATAGCGGTTGCTTTTGTTACTTTTTCTACATCTGCACCAAAACCTGATGATCCTGTTGAATATGAAATCATTGCAACTTTTGGATCAATACCAAATGCTTTTGCACTATCTGCTGATTGAATTGCAATTTGTGCTAATTGTTCAGCGCTAGGATCAGGGTTTACCGCACAGTCACCATAGACTAATACTTGATCAGGCAATAGCATAAAGAAGATTGAAGAAACAATTGAACTACCTGGAGCTGTTTTGATAATTTGCATCGGCGGACGAATAGTGTTTGCAGTTGTGTGGACAGCACCTGAAACTAATCCATCAACCTCATTTGCTTCAAGCATCATAGTACCTAATACAACATTATCTTGCAGTTGCTCTTTTGCAAGCTCTTCTGTCATACCTTTAGCTTTACGAAGCTCAACAAGACGTGCTACATAGTTATCACGAATACTTGCAGGATCGATAATTTCAACACCTTCACCTAAAGTTACTTCCTGTTCTTGAGCTACTTTGGCAACTTCTTTAGGATCAGCAAGTAAAATACATTTTGCAATGCCACGTTCAGCACAAAGCTGAGCTGCTTTTATAGTTCTTGGCTCATCACCTTCTGGAAGAACGATAGTTTTACCAGCAGCTTTTGCAAATTCTGTTAATTGATAACGGAATGATGCAGGTGAAAGTGCTGTTTTACGTGCATTATCTTGAGCAAGTGCATTGATAAATTCTGGACTAAATTGTTTAGAAACTTCTGATTTCACATTTTCAATACGTTCAATGTCATCAAGCGGTAAATCAAAGTTAAGATTTTGCAAGTTTAAAGCTGTTTGCCACGTATTACTTTCAACACGGAAAATAGGCAAACCTTTTTCAAATGCTTTTTCACACATATGATGAATTTTCGCATCAATTTTGTAGCCACCTGTAAGTAAGATACCACCTAGATTAACACCATTTAAAGTAGCAAGCGCTGCGGTTACTAGCACTTCTGGGCGATCTGCAGAGGTTACTAACAAAGCACCTTCTTTGATATAATCTACCATATTAGGTAAACTTCTTGCACAGAAAGTAATAGAACTTACACGAGTGCTATTTAAGTTACCCTCATAAATCACATTTGCTTTTAATTGATTACAAACGTCTAATGCACGAAGTGCAATAAGTTCATTTTGCCATTTAATAGTTGAAAGTAATTTAATTTTTGATTTTTTGAAAATAAGTTCTAAATCGCTTGCTTGTTCAAGGCTATTTTCGTGCCATTGATGAATATCGCTTAAATCAGGACGAATATTACCTTTTTCATCTAATGGTGCATTAAATTTATTTACGATCAAACCTAAAATATTAGGATTATCAACGCCACCAAATTCACTTGCACAAAGTTCAGCATTTTCTTTAATATCGCTTAATTTTTTTGAATTAGGTGAAGATACGAAAATAATTTCACTATCTAATGTTTGTGCAATTTCAAAGTTAATGCTGTTTGCATAACCACTGGTACGACGATTTGCGTTAATACCTTCAACGATAATAAAATCGCAATCTTTTTTTAATGCTTGATAGTTTGCAACTATAGTTTCAAGTAGTACATCTGTTTGATCTTCGCTGATTAAACGCTCAGCATCGTTTAAAGAGATACTGTTACCAACTTTTACTGATGAATTTTTTAACAGACGACTGCTGGTATCAAGATTTGCAGAGCTTTGAGAAATTGCTTTTAAAAAACCAACTTTCAACTCTTTATTTTCAAGAGCAGTAGTTAATCCTAATGTAACAGATGTTAGCCCTACATCAAGGGTTGTTGGGGCTAAAAGAATAGTTCTTGCCATTGTTTTCCTTTAATGTTAAAAGAGAACGCACCTAATATTTTAGGTGCGTTGTGTATTATTTAGTTAAACGATGAGTATCTTGTGCAATTACAAGTTCTTCATTCGTTGGGATTACCATAATAGCAGGTGTATTATCAGCATTGATGAAACCATCTTTACCAAAACGAGTTGCTTCATTTTTAATACTATCAACTTTATAACCAAATAGTTTTAAGTGATTTAAGGTTAATTCACGAACTAGTGATGAGTTTTCACCAATACCACCTGTGAATACGATAGCATCAAGGTGATCACCAATAATTGCCATATACGAACCGATATATTTCGCTAAACGGTATGCAAAAATATCCATAGCTCGTTTTGCATCTTCTTTGGTTTCGTAGTTATCTTCACTATAACGACAGTCAGAAGTAACTTCGGTTAAACCTAAAAGACCTGATTCATTAGTAAGCATTTTGTTAATTTCTTTAACGCTTAAACCAAGAGTATCGTGAAGATAGAAAATAATCGCAGGATCTAAATCACCTGAACGAGTACCCATTACTAAACCTTCAAGCGGAGTTAATCCCATTGAAGTATCAACAGATTTACCATTTTTGATTGCACAAATTGACGCACCATTTCCTAAATGACAGCTAATAATGCTAGTGTTATCAACATCTTTTCCTAATGTTTTAGCCGCTTCTCTTGAAATAAAATAGTGGCTTGTACCGTGGAAACCATAGCGACGGATACCGTTTTCTTTATAAAGTTTATAAGGAAGTGCATAAAGGTAAGCATCTTGTGGCATTGTTTGGTGAAATGCTGTATCAAATACAGCAACATTGCGATCTTTTAATTGTGGGAAGATTTTAAATGCTTCTGCAATACCAATTAAGTGTGCTGGATTGTGAAGTGGTGCAAATTTTGCATTATCTTTAATCGCTTCAATAACTTCATCAGTGATAACCACAGATTCGGTAAATTTCTCACCGCCGTGAACCACACGGTGACCGATTGCTGCGATGTTGTCTTTCAATTCAGCTGTTAAAACATTATCTGCAAGGAAAGTAAGAGCTTCGCTATGAGCTGCTCCTGCACCTAAATCAGCCGAGCCTTTTTCACCATTAAGTTTCCACTTAATACGAGCATCTTCCAAATTGAAAGCCTCAGCAAGACCTGATAGCTTTTCATCACCTGAAACAGGATCGATAATCGCAAATTTAAGCGAAGATGATCCACAGTTTAAAATCAAAATTAAATTTTTGCTTGACATAGTTTTCTCTTATAAAAGTTAAAAATTAAAAGAGCCATTTGCTCCTATATACATTTTACGCAAATTAACAATTAAAATCATCTAAAATTGTAAAAATTTTTTAGATTTTTATAAAATGAATGTTACGAGTTACTTCAAATACTATCTCTATCATTGATATTATAAATATGCTTGTAAATCATCTTCATTTAATATTTTAATTCCTAATTCTTGTGCTTTTGTTAATTTTGAACCCGCATTTTCACCAGCAATCAGTAAATCGGTTTTTTTAGAAACTGATCCTGTAACTTTTGCTCCTAATTTTTGTAATAATTCTTTTAGTTGATCTCTGGTGAATTTAGTTAACGTACCTGTTAAAACAACCGTTTTTTGATTAAATGGATTATCGGAAATTTCAACAGCATCATCAATTTCTTGCTCCCATTTAATACCTAATGCAATAAGCTTATCAATAATTTGATTGTTATAATCTTTTTGAAAAAACTCAACCAAATTTTTAGCAACCACTTCACCAATGTCATTTACCTTTTGAAAATCCTCAAAAGAAGCGGTACGAATTTTTTCAAAATCTGCAAAATATTGTACTAGATTACGAGCTGTTGCCTCACCTACTTCACGAATACCAAGAGCAAATAAAAATCTTGCAAGTGTTGTTTGTTTTGATTTTTCAATAGAATCTAAAGCATTTTGTGCAGACTTATCACCAACTCGTTCAAGTTTTACTAATTCATCTTTTGCTAATCTAAAGAGATCGACAGGAGTTTTAATAAGATTTGCATCAAAAAGTTGTTCGATAAGTTTTTCACCAACTCCATCAATATTCATCGCTTTGCGTGATACAAAATGTTTTAAACATTCTTTTTGTTGAGCAGAGCAGATAAGCCCTCCTGTGCAACGAGCTACAGCTTCGCCTTCAACACGAATAATGGGAGATTGACACACAGGGCAAGCGGTTGGAAAAATAATACTTTTTACATTATGAGATCTTTTCTCTAAAATAACATTTACAATTTGTGGAATTACATCACCAGCACGGCGAACACTTACAAAATCACCAATTTTAACGCCCAAGCGTTTTATTTCATCTCCATTATGAAGCGTTGCATTGCTTACTGTAACCCCTGCTACAAAAACAGGATCAAGTTTTGCAACTGGCGTTATTGCCCCTGTTCTTCCTACTTGAAATTCGACATCTAATAATTGCGTTATTTCTTCAAGAGCTTTAAATTTATAAGCAATTGCCCAGCGGGGAGCTTTTGAAATAAAACCTAGTTGTTTTTGTAATGCTATATTATTTATTTTTAATACTGTGCCATCAATATCATAATTTAAGCGGTCTCTTTTTTCTCCAATTTTACGATAAAAATCAATTAAGCCATCAAATCCTTGAACAAGCGTAATTTCATCATTAACAGGAATACCGATTGATTTTAAAAACATTAAGCGATCGTAATGAGTACTTGGTAGATCGTAACTTTCATCAACCTCTCCTAAAGCATACGCATTAAAGCTAAGAGGTCTTGTTGCTGTAATTTTAGGATCTAACTGTCTTAAACTTCCTGCTGCAGCATTTCTTGGGTTAGCAAAAGGTTTTTCACCTTTTTCAAGAGCAATGTTATTTAGTTTATCAAAGCCTTTTTTCGGCATAAAAACTTCACCACGAACTTCTAAAATATTAGGAGGATTTACTAAATCTAATTTAAGTGGAATATTGCGAATGGTGCGAACATTTTGGCTAATATCTTCTCCAACACTACCATCACCACGAGTTGCTGCTTGTTTGAAAATACCTTGTTCATAGATAATACTTACCGCTAATCCATCAAGTTTCACCTCTGCACAAAATTCAATTTCTGCTGATTTTTTACCGCTTAGATTTTCAATTCTCGTAAGAAAATTTTGTAATTCTTCATCATTAAAACAGTTATCAAGCGAAAGCATTGGCACTTTGTGAATAATTTGCTCAAAGCTATCAAGAGGTTTTGCTCCAACTCGTTGCGTTGGTGAGTCTGATGTTATTAGTTTGGGATTGTTTTTTTCAATCTCTTTTAGTTCATTCATTAAGCGATCATATTCGCTATCAGGAACTAAAGGATTATCTAAAACGTGATAATGATATTCATATTTTGTTAATTGTTCTTTTAGTTGCTTTAATTGTTCTTGAATTGCTTTCATTGTTTTCCTAGTTTAAAATTGTGGCATATTCTAAAGAAAGAAATTGTACTTTATTTTCTTTAACATTGTCTAACTATTTTATAGTTTTTTTATACTAAATCTTCAATAGATTTTCCACAATGTGGACAACATTTATAATGTTCTTCTTGTATCAAACGAAATTCTTCTATTTCAATTTCCTTTGCCTCTTCATCAGATAAGTTATTTTTTAATTGAATATCTTTTAATAATTCTCTTTCTATTTTTGATATTTTGCCATCTCTTAAACTAATTTTCACCGCTCGTCTATAATGACTTTGGTTTTTATGTAATTTATCTGAAAAAGCAGAAGCAAGAATACCTGCAGGCAGAGCAACCAACCCAATCCCCATTACCATTATTACTGAACTAAATAATTTTCCCATTGGCGTAATTGGAAAAACATCGCCATAACCGACTGTAGTTAAAGTTACCATTGCCCACCACATTGATTTTAAAATACTACCAAAATGTTCAGGTTGAGCTGTTCGTTCAAAATAATACACGCCACTTGCTGCAATCACAAGAATAATCATCAAAATAAAAATTACTGATAAAAACGCATTCGCTTCCTGTTTTATTACTCCTAACAACGTATTCATTGCACTATTATAGCGAGTTAATTTAAAGATTCGTAGCAATCGCAATAGACGTAAAATCCTAAAGTCTAAAAAGAAAAATGAAAGAATGAAAGGGGCGATTGCAAGTAAATCAATCACAGCAAAAAAAGATTTAGCATATTTTAAACGAGCCTTTAAAGGGGGTAAATGGCGATATCCTTTATTTAGGGGTGCGATGTATAAACGAGCAACATATTCCACAGAAAATAGGATAACTGAACCAAACTCTATCCAAAAAAACATATCTTCATATTGCTTTTTTATGCTTGGTTCAGATTCAATAATAATAGAGACTACCGTAATCAAAATTGCAAAAATAATTATTCCATTAATAATTTTTGATAAAATACGTCCATTTGAAGGAGTTAAAGCATTAAATAAGAACTGATTAAATTTATTTACTTTCATTTTAATTTGATATTTTTTTATGATTTTAAATTTTTGTTAATATTAATATAATTTTCTCTCCCTTATTTATAACATAAATATAGTTTTTAATCAAAATTATTCTAAAATTCTTACACTTAAACTGCTCAAAGAAAAAGATTGTACGCCATTTTGATTTTTAATAACAATATATCCTTGCTCGTTTATGCCTAAATAATCGCCAATAATTTCAGTTTGATTATTAAAAATTTTTACTTTTTTATCTTTGAAAAAATCTTTTTCTACAAATAATATCTTAAAACTCTCAAATCCTTTTTTTAAAAAAATAGGAATATTTTGTAGCAATACTTTATTTAATTCTGTGATTAAACCAAAGATATTAATATTAAAATGGTGTAAATCAGCACTTGGTTGATCGATATGACTGCGATCAAAATCAACTAGATTACAACCAATACCGACAATGATATTATCATTTTGCGTTTCAACCAAAATTCCTGCAACTTTTTTACCTTGATAATAAATATCGTTAGGATATTTAATTTGCAATTCATCAACTTTAAAATGTGCTAAAACTTCACAAAAACTTACCGCTATCATCATCGAAAAAGATGCTAAATAATTCTGATGTTGTTTTGTTTTATAAAGCAAAGAATAATACAAATTCCCTTTTGGTGATTGCCATCTTTTACCTTGTCTGCCTCGCCCTTTAGTTTGTTTTTGAGCAATGCAAGCGGTATGTTTTTTAATATTTTTTGCATTTTCAAGCAAATAATCATTGGTTGATCCTATTTCTTCAAAAAAGATCATATCAAGAGTATCTGTTGATTGTTGAGATAACGGTTTCATAATAAAGCTAAAAAAATAATATTCTTATTATATCGTTAAGCAGTAAGTAGTTGTTAAATTTTTTATGTTAATACAACAAAATTGCAAAAAAATATTTACTTTTAATAATAATAATAATAATAATAATATATAGCACTATCAACAATGGTTCTTATTTGTATTTGTTATTTTTAATATTTAGGAGTTTTTATGTTTAAAAAAATATTGGTAACTTTTAAAAATACGTTATTGTTACTAGTTTCTAATGCTTTTGTTGGCAATGCAATTGCTCAAGATTTTCCTATAACTATTGAGCATAAATTTGGTACAACGGTTATTAAATCAGAGCCTAAACGAGTGGCAACACTTGACTTTCAAGGAGCTGATGATTTATTGGCAATTGGCGTTCAACCTGTAGCTATTAGATATTGGTATGGTGATCACAAAAATACCTACGATTATATCAAGAGATCAAATAGATTTTGAATTATTAGCCAAAACAAAACCTGATGTAATTTTAGCTCCTTGGTCTGGTATAACGAATGCTGATTATGAAAAATTGTCAAAAATAGCCCCTGTCGTTGCAGTTCCAAAAGGTAAAACTGATTATGGATTAAACTGGGACGAAAGAGCTTTGTTATACGGTAAGGTTCTAGGAAAAACTGATAAAGCTAAACAAAAAATATCAGTTATAAAAAATAAACTTAATCAAGTAGTAAATACACACAAAAAATGGAAAAACAAAAATATTGCTATTGCTTATATTTATGGAAAACAATTAGGAATATACGGAAAATCTTCTATTGAAGTGAAAATCCTAGAAGCATTTGGCTTTCAATTACCAAAAAATATAGATGATGTAGTAAAAGAAAAAGTCACAGTTCCTATTTCGCAAGAAAAGATAGAGCTTTTAAATACAGATATTCTTGTTTGGATAGAAGCACAAAATAATTATGAATATACAAAGAAAATTGTTGGCAGAAAAATGCTAACGGCTGTTAAAAAAAAGAGTGAAATTTTTTTAGATACTCTTGAGGTTGGTGCTTTTTCACATTCTTCTTTGTTAAGTTTGCCTTATGCGATAGACAGTTTAACGAAAAAAATAGAAAAGGTAATGAATTAACTTTATAAAAAACTATGTGATATTTTCAACTTATTTTAAATTTAGTAGTTTTTATGTTAAAAAGCCTTATGCTACATTGTTAGGATAAGGCTTTGCCATTACATTACACCATATGACGCAATTAAAATCTCATTTAGTAGTTAATAATCTTTGTGCTGGTTATGATGAGAAAATCATACTAGAAGATATAAATTTAACATTTGCATCTGGCAAAATAACCATTCTTATAGGAGCAAATGGTTGCGGTAAATCAACCTTATTAAAAACTATCGCTCGCATTTTGCTACCTATTTCAGGAAATGTTTTGTTACAAGGGCAAGATATTCATAAGGCAAACACCAAAAAAGTTGCTCAACAATTGGCTTTTTTACCACAAGAAACTATTGCTCCTGAAGGTTTAACCGTTCGAGAATTGGTTTCACAAGGAAGATTTGCTCATCAGTCATTTTTTTCACAAAATATTAAAGCTGATAGCGATGCCGTTGATTATGCTTTAAATGCAACTAATATGCTTTCATTTGCAAACACGCCTATTCATTCAATGTCGGGCGGACAAAAACAAAGAGCTTGGATTGCTATGGCTTTGGCACAAGAAACACCTTTTTTATTGTTAGATGAACCTACCACTTTTTTAGATATGCAAGTACAATTAGATATTTTAAGCGTACTAAAAAAAGCCTGTTTAGAACATAATAAAACACTTATTATCGTATTACACGAGCTAAATATGGCAGCAGCTTTTGCTGATGAATTGGTTATGCTAAAAAATGGAAAAGTTTTTGCAAAAGGCACGCCAAAAGAAATTTTTACTAAAGAAAATCTAAAACAGGTGTTCAATTTAGATGCTAACGTCATAGAAGATCCAATACATCATAATCCTGTTTGTTTGCCAATTTTAAAAGATTATGTGTAAAAATAGCAATTACCGTAAAAATTTTTCGTATCTTTTGTGGTTTTTGATGCTTTGCTTCGTATTTTGTTTGCATATTAGCATTGGGGCTAAAAAAATTCCACTTACTAATATCATTGATGCTTTATTGTATTTTGATGACAATAATTTTGAACATATAATTATTTGGGAAATGCGTTTACCAAGAGCTTTGGTAGCGGTTGTTGTTGGGGCAAGTTTAGCAGTTGCAGGAGCTTTAACTCAAGCTATTACAAGAAACCCATTAGCATCACCTGGCATATTGGGGATAATGCACGGATCTTCTTTTGCTGTGGTGTTAATTGTAAGTTTGTTTACTATCTCATATCAATATATTCCGTTATTTGCTGGCATAGGAGCGTTATTAGCTGCAATTTTAATCTTATTTTTAACCACTATGATTGGCATAAATTCACCTATGACTTTAATTTTAATTGGCTCTGCAATTACAGCATTTTTATCGTCTTTAATATCAGTTATAAAAATATTAAATGTAGAAGTTTTTGAACATTTAAGAATATGGCTAACAGGCTCTCTTTCTGGCAGTGAAATCTATTTATTATATTGGTGTTTGCCGTGGATTATTATAGGCATTATCATAGCATTATCTATCTCATCTCAAATTACCTGTTTTGCAATGGGAGAGGAAACCGCCATAGGTTTGGGTATTAAAATAACTCGCCTTAAAATATTAGCATTAAGCTCTATAATTTTATTAAGTGCAAGCAGTGTTAGTTTAGTTGGACCTATTGGCTTTATCGGTTTAGTTATTCCGCATATCGTAAGAATATTATACGGCTACGATTACAAACAAATATTGCCCTATTCTACTCTCATAGGTGCGATTTATTTGTTAATTGTTGATATTTTAGCACGAACACTCATTAGCCCACAAGAGATAACAACAGGCTTAATTAGTGCCATTTTAGGTGCTCCAGTATTTATCTATTTAGTAAGGAAAAAACTGTAATGTTACCTATTGCAACTAAAAAGATATTTCATTACCAAGCGGTAATATTATTCTTAATATTATCATTGATGCTATTACTTGGCGTAAGCGTGTTTGTTGGTAGCTATAATCTAGGTTTTTATGAAATAGCTCAAGCATTATATTATCCTCATCAAGAGTTACAAAACGCTCAAACTTTGGTTGTGTGGTCTTTTAGATTGCCAAGAAGTTTAGTTGCTATATTAGTAGGAGCAATGCTCGGCTTATCAGGAGCAACATTACAACGCTTAACCAGAAATCCCCTTGCTGATCCATCTCTTATAGGCGTAAACCAAGGTGCTGCTTTTGCGGTGGTAACTATGATAATTTTATTTCCTGAAATATCAAGTTTATATAGACCATTATGGGCATTTAGTGGTGCTTTAATTGCTTCAATATTCATACAGCTATTAAGCGCTCATAAAAATAGCACGAACACCACCAAATTTATTTTAATTGGTGTTGGATTATCTACTTTTATATCAGCTCTAACAACCACAATGCTAACCTATGGTAATGTTAAAGATGCGATGGTTGCCTTAAATTGGCTTGCAGGATCAGTCCACAGTGCTAACTGGTTAGATGTAAAATACTTATCTATTATTTTACTACTGCTATCCCCTTTATTATTTTTTAATAGTAAAAATTTGAACGCTCTTTCTTTCGGTGATGAATTAGCTATCAACTTTGGTGTCAATGTTAAACAAGCAAAAATAATACTGTTAATTTTATCGGTTGGATTTGCAGCAACCGCCGTTTCAGTAGCAGGCACTATGGGATTTGTGGGATTATTAGCTCCGCATATTGCAAACATCATCATCGAAAAATTAAACCATAAAAATATTAAAATTTATTTAATTATCAGTGGATTGATGGGAGCATTTTTAGTGTTAAGTGCTGATATAATAGGCAGAACACTATTCATTCCTTTGCAAATTCCAGCAGGATTGTTAGTTTGTGTACTAGGTGTTCCGTTATTTATTATCTTGCTTACAAGGTTTAGATATTATTGATAATAATTTTTGAACAAAAAGATTTTTTGGTTGTCAAAGCAATATTTAGGGCATTCCCTAGTAATTACATCAAAAAACTTTGTAACTATTTACATTAAAGAAATGAGGAAAAAATATGGATATTAATTTTTCTGAAAAATACCAAAATCAATTTGTAGAATATCATAGAGATGATAGAGAAAGTTTTGCTGTTGGGCGAATCCTTGCTGAAGATGATGAGCATATTGTAATGGAACAATTAAATAAATGGGCTATGGGTTCATATATTTTGTTAATGAGAAAAGAGAATATCACCTCTGTTGTGACTAATAGCCGTTATCTAAAAAAAGCAATGATATTACTGCAAGAACGCTCAAAAACGACCTTTGAAAATTCTATTTTTGCAGACAAACTGCTTGAGTTTAATACTCAAAGCGGTGATTTATTACGTGAAATTTTACAAAAATCACAAGAGCAAAAGTTAGTTGTAAGTATTGATACTATTCACCTTTCAAATGATGATGCTTTTGAAGGATACGTTAAATATCTTGATAATGATTTGATTACACTTGACTATTTTGGTGAAGAAACAACCTTTGAAATTGATGATATTTGTGAAGTGAGAGTAAATAATATGTACGATCGTATGGATTTATTTGTTGATGAACAATTAGGTATAAGAACATAAATCGTCATATAAAACAAAAACTCGCTCTTTTAATAAAAATCAGCGAGTTTTTTTAGTAAAAAAAATTTATTTTTGAACAAAATAATGTTAAATTTGTCAAAGTAACTAGCTACTTAATTATGTAATGCTATAAGGATAACATATGAAAAAACCTCTTTCGACACCTAATTTTTTTCACTTTTTTATTGTTGCTGTAGTGATTGGTAGAATATTTGATTTTTCAAATCATACAAAAATAATAATGTATTCATCAGTATTGGTCATAGCTCTTATCGTAACCTATATTACTTATGGAAAAGAGCAACTAAAGACAAGTGTTTTAAAAATATTAACCTTATTAGCTTTTGCAACTAGTATAGCAATGATAGTTATGATAGATATTAACACTATGGCTAAATTGGGATTTAACGTCTTAATAGTAAGCTTATTTTGGGTGGTATTTTATTGGTTTTACGGTAAAGCCTCTCTGCTGAAAAACATACCAAATATAGCGTCTATGATTGTTTTTGGAGCAACAATTATTATTTTAGAACCCTATAATTTAAACTTTTTTATTAGTGTGCTAGTCACTATTATCTTTACTGTTGGAGTTTCTGAAATTGTTGAATATTATTTAAAAAAGAACATAAAAGAATATTAAATTACAAGGGCGTGCAATGAACACACACACCCTCACCCTATAAAAAAACATAAAAACAACAAAATCAATCATTAAAATAACATTTTTACAACAACCTATTGACAATAAAAATATAATATATATAATATTTTACAACAGTATTATGCTAGTACTGTATGATAAATCTTTTTTTTAATACGGAGAATGTTATGAGCAAAATGATTAAAGCAGCTCGTTATTATGGTCGTAACGACATACGAATTGAAATGATTGAACAGCAACCTTTATTACCAGGAACTGTTCGTATTGATGTTGCTTGGTGCGGTATTTGTGGAACAGATCTACACGAATATCTAGATGGTCCTATCTTTGTTCCTTGTGCTTGTCATCACCCTATTTCTGGTGAAAAAGCACCCATTACTATGGGACACGAATTTTCTGGTGTGATTAGTGAATTAGGTGAAGGCGTAACTGATCTTAAAGTTGGTCAAAAAGTTGTTGTTGAACCTCTTATTGTTAATGACAATGTTGATACAGGTCCAACAAGCAAAGATTATCATCTATCAGAAAATATGACATTTATCGGTTTAGGCGGTAAAGGTGGTGGTCTTTCTGAAAATATCGTCGTTGATCGTCGTTGGATTCACCCTGTTGATAAACTTAATCTTGATGAAGCAGCTTTAATTGAACCATTATCTGTTGCTTACCACGCCGTTGAGCGTTCAGGTGCGAAAGAAGGACAATGGGCATTGATTACTGGTGCAGGTCCTATCGGTCTTTTAACCGCTTCTGTATTAAAAGCAAAAGGTGTTAAGGTTATTATCTCTGAAATTAGTAGCTTACGCAGACAAAAAGCAATTGACACAGGCGTTGTTGATTACACCTTTAACCCATTAGAAAGTGATGTTGTTGAAGAGGTAAGAAAAATCACGGGAAGAGGTGCTGATCTTGGATTTGAATGCACTAGCGTTGAAGTTGCATTTAACACTCTTGTAGATGCAGTTCGCCCACAAGCTGTAATTGTTAATATCGCAATTTGGGGCAAACCTTGCTCTGTTGATATGAACAAGCTTACCTTAAAAGAACTTGATGTTCGTGGTACCATTGTTTATGTTAATAATCACCCTGATGTAATTAAACTGCTTGAAAGCGGTAAAATCAATTTAAAACCTTTCATCACCGCTAAAATTAGTTTAGATAACTTAATTGATGAAGGATTTGAAACCTTAATTCATCGTAACGAAACTGCGGTTAAAATTCTTGTTTCACCAACAGGAAAAGGTTTAGAGTAATCTCTTAACATTAGATAAAAACTCGCTTATATGAGCGAGTTTTTTTGTTACAAAAAATACTAATTATTTCACCGCTTGTGTTGAGTCTATTTCACCATTTGAACCAATAAATCTTACTTCAGGATTAAGCTCTACAGCAAATTTTTCAAAAACTGTTTTATGCACCATACTTGCAAGTTCAACAATTTCATATCCTTTTGCATTATCTTTATTTACCAATACCAAAGGCTGATTATTATGCACCATAGCGTCATTATGGCAAAATCCTTTTAAACCTGCATTATCAATCAGCCACGCTGCTGCAAGTTTTACACCATTTTCACTTGGATAATGTGGCATATTTGGGTATTGCTGTTGCAATTTTTCAAATTCATCATAAGAAATCGTTGGATTTTTAAAAAAACTGCCCGCATTGCCTAGCTCATCTGGATTTGGCAATTTTTGCTCTCTTGTTTTTACAACAAGATCAAAAATATTTTGTGGTGTTTTTCCTTCATCTTTAAGGTTGCAAAGCGGTGCATAAGCGGTATTTGCTTGCCATTTTTTTGCAAATTTGAAATAGACTTGTGAAATGAAAAAATCATCTTTAAATTGATGTTTAAACACACTTTCACGATAACCAAAAGCACATTCTTTATTGCTTAAATAAAAATACTCACCTGTCGTTAAATTAAGCACTTTTACCTTTTCACAAAAATCGCTTAACTGACTACCATAAGCACCGATATTTTGAATAGGGGCTGCACCAACGCTACCATAAATTAAGGCTAAATTTTCAAGCCCATAAATTCCATTAGCTAGCATTGTTTCAACAAAACTATGCCAACGCTCACCACCGTTTGCACAAACATAAAAATAATCATCATCTTCTCTGATTTTAATGCCTAATGAATTATTTATAAAAACATCGCCTTGAAAATCATCAATAAATAATACATTTGAGCCACCACCTAAAATAAGTTTAGGCTTGTTATGTTGCTGCCAAAGATCTAAAAGTTCATCATCTGATGAAAAAGTATAAATATTGTCGCACTGCGTATCAATGTGAAATGTATGGTGTTGTTTTAATGAATTCATAATGGTATTTTTTTATAAAAATTTAACCGCTATTATAACCTTAAATAATAACTTTTTCTCAAAATTTATAGTTATATTTGCTCTTAATGAAAATTAAGTATAGTATTAACTATATTAGTGCTTATTTATAAATTATAATGAAATTTAAAATCTCTCTTTTTAGCCTATTCTTATGTAGCTACACAATGGCTCAAATACCTCAATTGCCTAATAATAGTACATTACAACAATTAGAAAATAGACAAGCCATTATTGATGAACAATTACTCCCTAAAAACAAAAGAGTAATACATCAACTTCCCCAACTAAAAACTTCACCAAATAATTCTCAAAAATTATGTTTTCCTATAAAACTACTAAAACTTAATGAGTTTAATAACACAAAAAAAACATTATCAATAACTTATCTTGTAATAAAATCGGTTAAATTAGAAAATTTATTCATTCAAAAAATAGGACATAATACGTTTAAACTTATTGATAAAAATAAAAATGCTCCTTGCTTAACAGCAACTCAAATTAATAATATTGCTGTTAATTTACAAAATAACATTATCGCTAATGGGTGGATCACCAGTCGAATATTAATTACCAATCAATCTTTAAAAAGTGGCGTTTTAAATTTTAGTATTGTCAAAGGTTACTTTAATAATATCAAATCTAGCCATAAAGCTAATATGTTTACTGCTTTTCCAATAAAAACTGGAGATATTTTAAATTTACGAGATCTAGAACAAGGATTGGACAACTTAAAAAGGCTACCAACTGTTAATGCTAAAATGAATATTATACCGAGTCAAAAGCAAAATATGAGTGATATTGAAGTTCAATGGCGACAAAGAAAAATACCATTGAGATTAAATTTATCATTAGATGATAGTGGTAGTAAATTAACAGGTAAATATTTAGGCACTGTATCCGTATCTTGGGATAATCCTTTGCATATTAATGATATTTTTTCAGTAAGTTATACTCATAATATTTCATCAGGCAAAAAAGAAATAGATCCTAAAGGTAATATCGACAAAGGAAAAACATATAATTACTCTTTAAATTATAGTGTGCCTTTTGGCTACTGGTTGGCAAGCGGTAAATTAAGTTATTATTTTTACGATCAAATTGTTGCTGGAGCAAATAGAAACTATCATTATAAAGGAAGCAATAAAAATATCAATTTAGATATATCCCGAGTTATTTATCGTGATAGCAAGCATAAAATAACATTAAAAGGCGAAGTTTGGTTTAAAGATGCAAAAAATTATATTGATGACGCTGAAATAAAAGTACAGCATAAAAAAAATGCTGGCTACAAAGCTCAGCTTTCAACAAGAAGCTACTTTTCCAAAGGTACATTAACGACTTCTTTAGGCTATAAAGGAGAAGTTAAGTCTTGGGATAATGTAAATAAATCAAAAATACTAACTATGAATATTGATTGGGATATGCCATTTAATATTCACAAGAAAAAATTTAACTGGTATAGTAAATTAAACGCTCAACTAATGCTTAATAAATTAACTTCTTATGATTTTTTCTCTATTGGTAGTCGTTATAATGTAAGAGGTTTTGATGCTAGCCAAACATTATCTGCAGAACACGGCTGGTATTTAAGAAACGATATTTCTTGGCTATATAGTGATAACCATCAATTATATTTAGGGTTAGATATCGGTAAGGTTTTTGGCAAATCAGTTCAACATCGACCCTCAACGGTACTTAGCGGAACAACATTAGGGCTAAAAGGCAAATTTAAAAAACTAGGGAATTGGTCATACGATTTTTTCTTTAGCACACCGCTCCAAAGACCAAATAATTTTAAAAATAAATCCATTATTATTGGATTTAATCTTGATTATAATTTGTAATAAACATAAACTTAATAAAAAAAGGGAAACAAAAATGAACAAAAATTGTTATAAAGTAATATTTAATAAGGTACTTAATAGATTGGTAGTGGTTTCAGAGCTTGCAAAAGGGCTTGGTAAATCTAAATCATCTCAAAATGCTAAAGCTAAAAAGGCTAATACTTCTCATATTACTTATGCATATGCAATGAAACCTTTATTTGTTCATATGTTACTCTCTTTAGGTTTTGTTTCTTTATCAATCTCCCCTGCTCTAGCTACCATTAGTGAAGATGTAAAAGCCCCTAAAAATCAGCAACCTATGGTTATTAAAAGTGACTCTGGGGTCGTTACTGTTAATATCCAAACACCATCACCTGCTGGTGTTTCAATGAATCAATATAGTCAATTTGATGTTGATAATAAAGGCGCTATTCTTGCTAATAATAACAAAGGGGTTAATACTAATATCGCAGGCTACATTGATGCTAATCCTTATATGGGAAAGCAAGAAGCTGATGTTATTGTCAATCAAGTAAATAGTAATAATAGTAGTAGTCTAAAAGGTTATATTGAGATTGCTGGTAAAAAGGCTGATGTTATTATTGCTAATAAAAGTGGTATTGATATTAATGGCAGTGGCTTTTTAAATGTTAATAACAGTGTTTTAACCACAGGCGATGTAACAGTTCAAGGGCGAGATATTAGCTACAACATTAGTCAAGGTAAGATTTCAGTTAATGGCAAAGGGCTAGATGTTCAAGAAGGAGATTACACAGCTCTTCTATCTCGTAGTGCTAATATTAATGCTGGCATTTACAAAGGGAAAGGCAAACTAGACATCATTACAGGAGTTAATGAAGTTAAAGCTAATGGAGAAATAGTCAAAAAAGGTTTAGCTAAAAAGGGAAAAGACAAAGGTAAAGATAAAAACAAAGATAAAGCTTTCGCTATTGACAGTAGTAATTTAGGTGGAATGTATGCAGGTAGCATTCGTTTGATGAGCACTGAAAAAGGTGTTGGTGTTAATAATAGTGCTCTTATTGAAGCAGACAGTTTAGTGTTAACAACTGATGGTAAGCTTGTTAACAAAGGAGCATTACGAGCAAAAAATAATAATATAACAACCGCTTCATTAACTAATGATGGTGTTATTGACAGTCAAGAATTACAAATAGATACTAAAGAGCTACACAATAAAGGGCAAATATCACAAAAAGGAAATAACAAGGTAATTATTAGCTCTGAAACTTTAGATAATAGCGGTAGTATTACGACTCAATTACCACAAGAAAAGAGTAAGAATAAAAGTAAAAGTAAAAGTGAAATTAAAACCAAAAGAGAAAACAAAGACAAGCTTCAAAATAATACTACCAACAAAAAGGTAGTTAACCAAAAAAACAACACAGTAAAAACAACATCAACAAATACGAATACTAAAAAAACATCTACCCGCAAAGGACATATTAGGGTAAATAAAGCAATCATTAACAAAGGGAATATCAGTGCTTCTAACATTGAGATTATTAGCTTAAAAAAACTATCAAACACAGGCACTATTAACGCTGAAAAAGTAATATTACGTAAAGGAAATTTGCATAATAACGGTACACTTTTAGTAAACAAAGCAAGCCTTCAAGGGGAATTACTACATAACAAAAACAAAGGCACCATTCAGATTGGTAAGCTAGATAATTTTGATTTTAGTAAAAACATTAACAATGCTGGCAAAATAACTATTAATGACAATATTAACTGGAACACTAATACTTTTAACAATGCTGATAGCGGTATTATTTATAGTGATAAAAACATAACACTACAAGCTTTCAATCTTGATAACAATGGAGATTTAATAGCTCACAAGCAACTTTTACTAAAAGGTGATACTTTACACAATAAAAATAAAGGTGTTGTGCAAGGTAAAAACACCGACATTAAAGTAAACCTGCTCTCTAACAAAGGGATTGTACAGGCTAAAAACACTCAAAAAATCAATGCTAAACAATTAGTTAATGATAATATATTAGCAGCAAACACCCAACTTATTCAAAGCAATAGTTTCGCAAATCAAGGTGATGTAAAAGCAAATTTATTAACAGTCACAACCGATACATTAAACAACGGTGGTAAAATCAATACTGATACGGTAATTGTTAAAACCAATGATTTAGTTAACACTGGCTCTTTTGATGCTGGTAATGTAAATACTTCTGTTAAAAATAGCTTTGCTAACCAAGGAAACATCACAGCAAATCAACTGCAATCTGCTAGCAATGAATTTTCCAATAGTGGTGAGATACACACTAATAAAGCAGATATTTCTGTCGTAGAAGATTTTGACAATCAAGCTAAAGGCAAAATTAATACAAATACCTTAACGATTAAAAGTGCTAGCTTAAACAATGATGGTAAAGTTAATGCTGATACGGTAATTGTTAAAACCAATGATTTAGTTAATACTGGCTCTTTTTATGCTGGTGATGTAAATACTTCTGTTAAAAATAGCTTTGCTAACCAAGGAAACATCACAGCAAACCAACTACAATCTACTAGCAATGAATTTTCCAATAGTGGTGAGATGCACACCAATAAAGCAGATATTTCTGTCGTAGAATATTTTGACAATCAAGCTAAAGGCAAAATTAATACAAATACCTTAACTGTTAAAAGCGATAGTTTAAACAATGATGGTAAAGTTAATACTGATACGGTAATTGTTAAAACCAATGATTTAGTTAATACTGGCTCTTTTAATGCTGGTGATATAAATGCTTTTGTTAAAAATAGT
>PDWI01001041.1_pt1 | contig 86924 bp, 78 predicted proteins | sample 1430891 | NCBI WGS metagenome assembly PDWI01 (sample SAMN01162508, study PRJNA174530) | Oral metagenome, whole genome shotgun sequencing project. | biome: Marine environment; feature: Marine mammal; material: Swab sample of the gingival sulcus; isolation source: swab sample of gingival sulcus... | reverse complement strand
AGAGCTTCATCGTTCGACTTGCATGTGTTAAGCACGCCGCCAGCGTTCACTCTGAGCCAGGATCAAACTCTCCATAATAATGAAGATGTTTTTTTATAATTAAAAAAACTAAAAAATGTTTAATCCTTGACTTTATAAAGTCACTTGTTTAGTTCTCAAAGATTTAAAATGTATAACAATTATAAAATAAAGAACACAATAAAACTTCTTTTTAAAATAATAAATCATTGATGGAAGTTTTAGAGGTTGTTTCTCTCAAACGAGAACGAAATTATATACAAACAATACTTAAAAGGAGATTAAATGGAGGGAGAAAATGGAAAAAAATTTTATATTAAAGATAAATAGCACTGTAATGGGTGCTATAACACTACTTATCCTAAAATTTTAAAGCATATGGACATACCCTGTCTCTGCTTCTATGACTATGTTTGTTCGTTGTCGTCTTGTCGCTACAGGGCAAGTTACATTGTTGGTAGCATCTACCACACATCTATTGCAAGTAGTTGTAGTACATAAAGAGATAACACATCTTTGTTGAATTACTCTACCATTGGCACCTTGAGAATAAGAAGTGGTATAATTGCTTATATCGTCTCCTAATGGTCTTCCAAAATTATCAAAAGCTATCCGCCTACTTCGACCACTTGCTGAACAAGTATTACTAAAGGCTATGGCTTGTATGCCATATTTTTGCCCGATATTTAATGTATCAGTCGCTCTTCTGTCGTCAGTTCTTAAAATACCAGAAAAACCGCCAGATAAAAGTTGATTTTGATTTAAAGGATTTCTCGCTATCTCTCCTAAGTCCGGATTTCCACTATACGCACCTCTATCCGAAAATATACTATACGCTATCTTATTATCAGTAGATCTACTTGTTCCAAAAAGTAACTGCCATCTTTCTTTAAACCATTCAGCATTGTTGGGGTCAAATCTATCGTCTTGCATAGCTAAATGTTGAGTATATCTTATATGACCGATAAGCTGGTCGGTAGCTTCATTTAGACTATTCTCACCCAATCTAGGAAATGATACCATAGCGATAATACCAGCTACCACCATGACCATGATCAGCTCCATCATAGTAAAGGCTTTTTTCATGACTTACTCCTTGTTTGTTTTTGCGTGTAAAACTAGTCTATATCTTGCTATAGGCTTAGACATATAGTCTAATTTAAAATTTTCTTTAGCATTATCATTTAGTTTAAGTTCTACAAGCTCTACACTTTTACCTTGCATTATACCATAAAATTTCAATCTTAAACTCATTTTTTTATCCTGCATATAAATCTTAGTCATGTTTTGATCTTTTAGCCACAAAGATAGCTCCCTTGCTACATTGTATTTATAAGCAAAATGTTTTTTGGGATTTTTCTCAAACAGATACAAGCTTTTATTTGTCAAAACAAAACAAAAACTAAGCACTAGCGAAAAAAGTACAAAACCAAAAACAAACTTATGTAAACTCCTATGTTTTGGCAATCTCACCCTATAGCTGTTTAAAAACACACCTATCATCAAAGGCAAAGATATGATAGCAAATGGCAAAAAATCCTCCAATGCCAATTTCTGCCTTAATGAAAAAATAAGAGTAAAAATAAAAGCTATAAATGAAATATACCATATTAAGTGTTTTTTTTCTTTAATCGCTATACGATATAAGGTATACACATAATACATCATGACAAAAGGCGAAAAAGTCGCCGCATAAACACCTATTGTATCTAAAAAATGTCCTCTTGGTTTGCCATGTGTTTCAAAGCCATACATATAAAACGACAAAGCAAATAATACTAATGATAGAGCAAATAATAATTTTTTCCTCTTAAACAAAGCATAAAATATTAAGCTCAAATACAAAATCGTAAAACTATTATCGATAAAAAAAGCACTAAGCAGTATCAAATAAGAGACAATATAAAATTTTTTTTGCCAACTTAACACAAAAGATAATGTAAAAAATATTACTAAAGATGCCTCATTTACTACCAAAGCAGCCGTATTTGTAGCAGGTAAAAGCATATACATAAAAACAGACAATAAAGCATCTTGATTTTTTCTAAAAAAAGTTTTACAGACATGATAGAAAAGTAAAATATTTATACTATGCAAAGCCATAAAAACAACTCTTAAACCAAAATCATTATATCCAAAAATATCACATGAAAGTTTTACTAAATAGTGTAGCGGAGTTTTAAAATCATATAATATCAAAGCCTCTTTGTAGCTAATCGATAATCCACTTGAAGCATAAATCAACAAACACAAATTTAAAACCATCATGACAAAAAGCCATGTGTAAGCTTGCTTGTTAGCCATATTATCCATAATAACTTCTATAATACAATCCAATATAAACTATACTTAATTGCTTTAAGGATTGCTCTAATAATACCCTTTCTTCTTTATAAAAAATACTTTTCATGATGACTTCATGAATGTTTAATGCAAAATTTGTAACATCTTGAATGCTTTTTTGTTTTTTTTCATCAAAAATCATAAAGCTCTCCAATGCTTCACAAAATATTTCTATATATGTTTTTATCATGACATACATTTTCGCTTCAACTTCATTTAATGACGATTCAAACTCATAAATACCTTGTTTTAAATGGTGTTTGTGTTTAGAAAAATTGCCACTCATTAAAGAGTTAAATACTTCATGAAGTTGTGTTTCAAGCTCTTTATCTCTTATGTTTTTAAAACACTTTTGAAGATATTTTTTTGCCTCTTCACCATCGCTTACATTAGGTTTTAAAAGTGTGCTTAGTTGCTTAAAACCAAACATGCTTTTAGCACACAAACCCTCATCAACTAAAGCATTTAATACTCCCTCATAAGCTTTTTGAATCTGTTTTGACGAGTGTTTTGATTTGGCTAAATATTCCAATATTAATTTAATCTGTTTTTCATTCATGAAAGTTATTTTAACCAAATTTAACACAAAACTCAATTTAATTTTAATTTTTTTAGCTAAAATAAACAAAAAATCTAAGGAAACTATATGCAAACTAAAGAAGAGTTACTAAAAAGAAGTCAAAATTGCGAACTTTGTAAGAATAATGAAAACCTAAAAGCTTACAAAGTTGAACCCAAAGATGAAAGTATATTGATATGTAAAATCTGCCAAGATGGATTGAATGACTTAAGTCAAAATACAATACATTGGCACTGCTTAAATGAAAGCATGTGGAGTGAAATAGATGCTGTCAAAGTGGTAGCTTATAGAATACTAAATAATTTAAAAGAAGATTTTGCCACAGATTTACTTGAGCAGATATATCTTGAAGATGATGTTTTATCTTGGGCAAAAGAGGGTTTAGCCGACGAAAACGAAATTCTTGTAAAAGATAGTAATGGCACGACTCTAAATGCTGGAGATAGCGTAAGTATCATTAAAGATTTGGAAGTCAAAGGTGCTGGATTTACTGCTAAAAGAGGTACAATTGTAAAAAACATAAGCCTAACTGACAATCCAGAACAAATTGAGGGTAGAGTAAATGGTGTCAAAATCGTACTTTTAAGCAAATTTTTAAAAAAGGTATAAAAAAACCTTAGAGCATCAGCGGTTAGCATAGCGTAAGCGGAGCAATAACTTTAGTATTTTGGTTCTTTTAGGCGGATTTTACATCTGCCGTTAAAAAGAACATAAGATAAACATCAGCGGTTAGCATAGCGTAAGCGGAGCAATAACTTTAGTATTTTGGTTCTTTTAGGCGGATTTTACATCTGCCGTTAAAAAGAACATAAGATAAAAAAAATTTTTAATTGTATTCAAGTACAATTTACAATTAAACTATAAAAAGATATAATAATCATAATAAAATAACAAAAAAGGCTTTATAATGTTAAAAACCATAGGTATAGTAAAAAACATTTTAGGAGAGGTCATCGCTATTCAAAAGGATGGTGATGTACGCGACTTAAAAAATGGAGACGAGGTTAATTTAGGTGAAGTTATCATTAGCAAAAGTGAAGATGGAGGCGTTTGGATACTACTACATAATGGCAAAAAGATCATCTTAACTGGTAAAGAAAAAGTACTACTAGACGAATCAGGCGAAGCAAAAATCATAAATTTTAACAACGAATCAAATGTATATTCTGATGAAAGAAAAGTAGATGACGAAAGCAAGGATAAAAAAAGCTCAAGCGAACATCATGAAAGTAAAAATCTGATCCAGTCATATGAACCAAAACATTTTGAAGCAGGAAAAGAAGCGAATGTGTATGCCAACCCTAGAGAAGTCGAAATCCATCCAGATGAGCCACTTGATATATTGCAAGAGCCAGCACCCCTACCGGCCATCATGGTCGATGCTCCAGATGGCGTCCAAACAGACACAACTCCACTCATCAAAGGAAGCACCTCAAATGTCCCACAAGGAAGCGAAATACTCTTAAGCATAGTTGATAGCGAAGGTATTCTTCATGTAGTAAAGACTACAACAGACGAAAATGGAAATTATAGTGTCGAAGTGCCAGAGCATTTACCAGAAGGAAAATACAAAGTAACTGCCAAAGTCATAGACCCACAAGGAAATGAAGCCTCAAACCAAGATATAGGCGAGATAGACATAGCTCCAGCTATATCAGTCGATACACCAGCTCCAAGCGAAGATACGACTCCACTTATAAAAGGCCATGCTTCAAATGTGCCAAAAGATAGCATTATAACCCTTATCATAACAGACAGCGAGGGCAACACCCAAACCATCACGACTAAAACCGATGAAAATGGAGACTATGAAATAGAAGTGCCAAAAGAATTGGCACCAGGAGATTATAAAGTAGATGCTAGTGTAAAAGACCCGCAAGGAAATGAAGCAAACGAAAATGACACAGGAGTTATCACAACTCCCCCTATCATTCCAGAGCCACAACCTCCAGTTCCTCAAGACCCAACCATAACAGTAGATGCTCCAGACGGAATACAACAAGACCAAACACCGACCATAAAAGGACATGCTTCAAATGTCCCAAAAGATAGCGTTGTAACACTAGTTATCACTGATAGCAAGGGTGATAAACATACCATAACAACTAAAACCGATGAAAATGGAGACTATCAAGTAGATGTGCCAGATAATGAAGCCTTACCAGAAGGAAAATATACAGTAGATGCTAGTGTAAAAGACCCGCAAGGAAAAGAAGCTACTGCTCAAGATCCAGGCGAGATTGATTTATTGCCAACTATCATAGTTGATGCACCAGATGAACCAAGCGAAGATACAACACCACTTATCAAAGGAAGCACTACAAATGTTCCAAAAGATAGTATTGTAACGCTAGTCATCACTGACAACAAAGGTCATAAACAAACCCTTAAAGTACCAACCGATGAAAATGGAAAATACGAAATAGAAGTTCCAAACAAGTTAGCCGCAGGGGAGTATCAAGTCGATGCTAGTGTGTCTGACCCACAAAACAACAAAGCAACCCATCAAGATACAGGCGAGATTATCATCCCTAAAATTGAAGTTGCAGATGCACAGACCTTTGAGGGCAAAGAGCTTGTTCATGATGTAACTTTAACCATAGCTAGCAAACAAGCTAGAACTTATGATTTTGAGTTAAGCAATGGTAGTGCGATAGGTGGTAAAGATTTTGACCCGACAAATATCACATTTACAAAAGGCGTTACTTATGACCCAGTAAATAGCACTATAACCGTACCTGCAAATGTCAAAGAGTTTCAAGTCAAGTATCCAACCATAGACGACCCTTATAAAGAAGACAATGAAACTACTAAAATAACCATAGATAAAAGTACAGCTATTGGCACGATAAAAGATGAAACAAACCCTTATGATCCAAATACCCAAGAAGACTCTTATGACCCAGCAAATCCAACTAAGCCGATCGACCCAGACACACCAGCCAACAAAGATGCGGTTTTTGTGAGCATAGAAGACAACATAGACGATGTTCATGAAGATGAAAATGGAGTATTTGAGATAGTCTTAAAAGACAAAAATGGAAACGAAATAGAAGCAACCGAAGATGTAGTAGTAAATCTCACTTATGAAAACACAGACCCAAATGCAGCTATCGAAGGAGCTAGAAAAGATTTTATAAAAGACACACAAGTAACCATACCAAAAGGCTCAAGCAAAGCAGAGCTTGACATAAAAGCCCTTGCAGATAATATAGCGGGAGAGGAAAAAGAGAGTGTCAAGATAAAAATAGATAATGCCTCAAGCGATGGCTTTGAAGAAGTCTTACCAGATGAAAACCACAACAAAGCTGACATGAATATCATCGATCAAACCAAACTACCAGAACTTGTTATAGACGATGCTTCTTTAGTAGAACAAAACGGCGAGATGACATTTACCATAAAACTTGTTGGTCCAAAACAAGAAAAAGAAGTAAGTGTGGATTGGGAAACATTTGAGCAAAACCCAATATCAGCTCAAGACGGAAAAGATTATGACTTTGCAAAAGGAAGTGTTACTTTTACTCCAGGGCAAAGAGAAAAAACCATAACCGTACCTATAAAAGATGATGCCTTAAAAGAAGGAGATGAAACATTTGAAGTGGTTTTAAACAACCCTGTCAATGCAACTCTTAAAGATGATGTGGGCGTTGGTACGATACTAGATGAGAGTGCAGATGTAAATACACCAGAAGATCATCCTCACACCCCTGAAAATCCAAATCAACCAGACGACCCAACCAAGCATCCAAAAGATCCAGTTTATGTGAGTATAAAAGATAGCGTAGATGAAGTTTATGAAGGTCAAAAAGCAAAATTTCCAATAGAATTAAGAGATGAAAATGGAAATTTAATCGAAGCAAGTGAAGATATAAAAGTAAAATTACAATATACAAGTACAACAGCTGATGACACAGACTATACAAAAGTAGAATTTGTAACTATCAAAAAAGGTTTTGATTCTGCTTTACTAGATATTAAAAGTGTAGATGATAGTCTTAGTGGCGAAACAAATGAAAATGTAAAAGTACAAATCTTAGAAGTCGTTACTCCACAAGCAGATACCGGATTTGAAAAGGTACTTATCGATCACGGGGTGGATCAGAAAGCACATAAATATGGAGAAACTGATAGACCCAAAAATAAAGCAGATTTTACCATCGTAGACAAAGATCCTATCCCAAAGCTAACCATCGACGACCAAACTATAAACGAGCAAGATGGAACCATGACTTTTACGATAACAAGAAAAAATGATTCAGCCCAAACCGTTAGCGTAGATTATGATGTGAGAGATCTAAATTTTGACGAAACAGATCCAGATAAACCATTGGCAAAAAGCGGAAAAGATTATGAAGCAACAAGTGGAACTTTAACTTTTGAGCAAGGAGAAATGACAAAAACTATAACAGTTAAAATAAAAGATGATGCACTTGCAGAAGGTGATGAAGATTTTCAAGTAGTCTTAAGCAATGCTAAAAATGCTTTAATAACTGACGAGCAAGGTATAGGAACGATAAAAGATGAAACGGCTGATGTAGATACACCAGAAAATCACCCACATACAGAACAAGATCCAAACCTACCAGAAGACCCAACTAAGCACCCAAAAGACTCAGTTTTTGTTAGCATAGAAGATGAAGTAACAAAAGTTCATGAGGGTGAAGCAGGAACATTTCCTATACTACTAAAAGACAAAAATGGCAACCCAATAGAAGCTAAAGAGGATGTAGAAGTTACTTTAACTTACACAGGCACAGATGGTAATGGAGTTGATTATCAAGCAACAACTACCGTAACCATACCAAAAGGAAGCCATGAAGCAAAACTTGACATAAACGCTTTACCAGACGACATAGCAAATGAAGACTTAGAAACAGTAAGCGTAAAGATAGATAGTGCCACAAGCAGAGGTTTTGAAGCAGTTACGCCAGACCCACAACACAAAACTGCCGATATGGATATCATCGATCAAACTCCACTACCAAAACTAGTCATAAACGATCAAAGTATGGTAGAAAAAGATGGATTTATGGAATTTACCATAAGCATAGACGGACCACAAAAAAGTGATAAGCCTATCAGTGTAGATTTTGAAACATTCGATCAAAACCCTGTATCTGCTCATGGAGGAAAAGACTATGAGAGTACAAAAGGCACTGCTACTATACCAGCAGGTGAGACTAGTACAACCATACGCATACCTATAAAAGATGATGCTTTAAAAGAGGGAGATGAAACCTTTGATGTAGTTCTTAAAAATGCCAAAAATGCAGTCATAAAAGATGCTAAAGGAGTTGGAACGATAACCGAAGAGACAACTGCTTATGATCCAAATGTTACCGAAGACCCAAATGATCCAAATACTCCAACAAACCAAGACCCAGTATTTGTAAATATAAAAGATGATGTAATAGATGTAAAAGAAGGACACAAAGCCCACTTCCCTATCACACTAACTGATAAAAATGGAAACCCTGTAGAAGTTCCAGAGGGCAAAAGTGTAACGGTTGAGGTAGAGTATAGTGGCGTTGGCAAAAACGGAGAGGATTTTGTAGGCGTTACAAAAGTTACCATTCCAGAAGGGCAAAGCCAAGTAAATCTAAACATAGCGACTTTAGATGATGACATCGTAGAAAACAGCGAACTTGTAAATATACAGATCAAAAATCCACAAGATAATGGAGCTTTTGAGAGCATACAAACCCAAACTGACACAGCAGATCTAAACATCATAGACGAAAATGTTGAGCTACTTGACTCAAGAGTGGTAGTATCAGAAGAAGGCTTAGAAGGTGGCATGAAAGATGATACCATAGACAATGATGGAAATGTATCAAAAACTCACAACAAAGAAGTCATAGCAAGTGATATATCAAATAAAGCTTCAAATACCATCGATATGGGTGGTGAAGACGGAGCAGACTCGGCTGGAGTTAAATACTCCTTTGCCACACAAAATGGTGCAAATAGTGGACTAACAAGTAAAGGCGAAAGAGTCATTTGGGATAAAACAAGCGAAAATGAACTAGTAGGTAAAACGGCTAATGGAGATGAGATCTTAAAAGTAGCACTAGATCAAAACACAGGAGAAACGCAAGTAGATCTTTTAAAACCTATCGATCATGACATAAATGGAGTAGAAGACATCATCGAAACTAGTGTCAAGATAAAAGGTGAAATTGCCTCTAAAAACTACACAAAAGAAGTAGAACTTCAAATAGTCATAGAAGATGACATGACCAAAGTCGAAGCAGTGGAGCAGTCAAACACGGTTCAGCCTATCATAAAGCATAATATTATGTTAGCTATTGATTTTTCTGGAAGTATGTTTAGAGATGCAAACAATAAAAAATGTACTGATGATAACTGGCATGAGTCTCGTTTTTATAGGACTAAAATGGCTATATTAGAAATGCTTGATAATTGCAATGAAGAGACCGATATGATAAACATGGTAGCCTTTGTCGATAAAGCTGCTACATTAAGCGAAGGTTGGGTTAGTGTTAGTGAAGCAAAAGAGATAGTTGAGGCTAAATTTATTCCACAAGTTTATAAAGATTATTTAGTAAATGGAGGACAGATAACTATAGGAGATGAGCTTGAGGGAGCAACTTTAAAAAATGGAGAACTTTTAGGTGGAAAGATTATAAACGGGACCGATATAGGTAGGGGCTATACAAACTATGATGCGGCTTTAAATCTTACTATGCAAGAGTATAAGCAAGAAAGCGAAGGACATGAAAGAAAAAAAGTAGGAGCAGTAGATAATAGAGTCTATTTTATAACCGATGGAAGCCCTTCTTATGGAGATGGAAATACTGATGAGCTTCACAATATACCTGCTCTTTACCCAAAAAGTGATCATGGCATACAAGCTAAAGAACAACAAGATTGGGAACAATTTTTAAAAGACTATGACATAAATTCTAAAGCTTATGCCGTAAATGCCGAGCAAGGACAACTTGACCCTGTAGCCTATGATGGACGAAAGGGCGGTATAGATACAGATGGAAGAGTTTTTGGAAATACCATAGACGATGAAGGAAATGAGATAAGCGGAGACCAGCAACTCATGGAAACTCTTGTAAAAGATGTGGCGGCAAATGTCGTAAAAGGAGATTCTATAGCGTCAGGAGAAACAAACTTCAACATCAAAAGTGTCGGTGGAGCTGACGGGGCTAAGGAGATAGAAGTTACTATGCTAGGAAAAACCTATACTTACAATGTAGCCGATGATAAGATATATCTTGATGGTAAGGTTGTCTCTACAAATCACCAAATCACCATCGATACTCCAACAAATAGCAAATTTACCCTTGATTTTAACACAGGCAAATTTACCTACAAAGCAGACTATACAATGTTTAGCGAGTTTGATGGAGCTGGTAGTGAAGTCATAAATCTAAAATACAAAATCACAGACAACGACGGCGATGTCATAAGAACAACTTCAAAACTTACTTTTAAAGAAGGAATGTCTTTAAATATCGACTCTGGAGACGATGAGTTTTTAACTACTGCTGAGATGGGTGCGGGAGTAAATTGTACCTTACAACTTCCTATAGGACTTAGAGGAGGGGATAGCATAAGTATAAGATACTCGAAAGATGGCACTTATACCCCTGTCAAAAACGCAGATGGCTCTGATAAGATACTAACAAACGATGACATAAGAAATGGTTTTATTAATATCAATGGTCTAGATACCGCACAAGCTAGTGCAACTAAACTATATGTTGAAGTTAAAATCGGCAATGATGAGCTAGGTTACAAAACAGCAAACGATGAAGTAACCATACATAACAAAGTTCCACAAGTAAGCATCACTGACATAAACGAAAGAGGAGTTAGTGATGTAATAGTAGATGAAGACGGAACACTAAACATCAAAGGTACAGTAGCTGATGCTGACGGAAACGATGTGCATGTAGTTATTTCAGATGGCGGTAAAGCCGTAGGTGGTAGTGCTTCAGTAGATGCTAGTGGCAGTTGGAATATCGAAAACATAGACATACAAGGACTAGATGTCGGCAAACTAAAAATCACAGCCCATGTAACAGACGACATCGGTCAAGAAGCTGACTCAACTCCAGTTGAAATACTAAAAGATGACAAAGCACTCATCATAGACCACGGAGACAACATAGACCTTGCAAACTTGCATGACATACAAAGCATAGACCTATCAAACAATAATCAAAACGATACTTTAAATCTAAGCTTAAACGATGTCATAGAGATAACGGACAATAGCAATGTCCTAAAAATCACAGGAGACAACACAGATAAAGTAACACTAACCCAAACTGAAGGTTGGCAAAACTTAGGCGAAGCCAATGGCTACACCCAATACGAAATCACAACCGATACAAGTTACGCCTTACTAGAAATAAAAAATGATGTTATAGTAGAACTAAGCTAAAACATAAAACATGCCTTGCTTAAATGCAAGGCATATAATTTTGCCAAAGGGTTTGGTATCTTAAACCAAGCTACTTTATGTCTCCTGTGTTGACAAATAAAGTATTTTAAATACTAAAGAAATGACCCTTTAAATTTTCTCAACACTTCGTGTTTCGTTCCGTTGGTTGGTTTTTCTTTTTATATTTGAGTTTCTCACAGAGTGCAAGCACAAGAATGATTCAATTGGATTAGTTGTATAGATTGAGGTTCTTGTAGTCTAAGGGTATTTGAAAAAAAGTTGATAATTCGCTCCAGTTATTATTTTAGAATTGAAAAATATGAGGATATTTTTAGCACCGAATATTCAACGGACTCTTTATTGCCTTAAACCCTTAACTACACTCACATCAAGTCCAGTTAATAAGGATATGCTTTTATCATCTAAACCTTGCTTTATTGCATTTTTTGCTATGGTTAAAGTTGCTTTCTCCATACCTTTCTCCATACCTTTCTCCATACCTTTCTCCATACCTTTTCTCTCAGCAGTTTTTAAAGCATTTATCTCATCAAACTCTTTTAAGCTCATATAATCATACACTTCAAGTTCTTTTTTATTCCATGTTGTTTGAGTGGCTATGTTAAAAGCCTCTTTAAACTCTTTTGATTTGTATTCATCTGGTATAACTTCTAAGTTTGATACATTTTTTATAAAGTATATCCATTTATCAAGTATTGTTTTTAATTCATGAAGTTGCTTTTTAAACTTTGGAAGTTCTATAAAGCTAAATTCAAAATCATCTAAGTCTTGAGTAGAAGTTTCTTTATTAATGATAAGATGTCTTGAGATATAGTTTTTATTTTCAAAGATATTAAAATTAAGTATGCCTATAAAATACACTTTTTTAAGTCTTGAATAATCTTTCCCTTTAGGTAGCTGTTCTACATAAGCTTTTGATGTATAATAAAGGCTTCTTTTGGTAAAATCTCCCATATCTTTTCTTTGCATCTCTACTATAAAATCATCACCTTTTTTATTTGTTGCTTTAATATCAAGTATGGTTTCTTTAAGTTCTGGTATTTTAGGAATTTGATATGAATTTACAATATTTACATCTTTGATTTGCATTTTATCTTTAAAATCAAGTACCGAATTTAAAAAAGAGATTAAAATATTTTTATGCTTTTCGTTTCCAAATATCTTTTTAAAAGCTAAGTCATTTTTTGGATCTGCAAATTTCATGGTAACTCCTTTTTTATTTTTATTATAGCGTAAAAATAATTAAAAGTGAAAATTAAACCAAATCCATACAAAAATCTAAGCTAATCCAAAATCTTTTCTTGTCCTATTCTGTAAAGTGCAAAATCGTATTTTATGGGGTCGTTTTTGTCTAGTTTTTGGAAGGCTTTTGTTAGCTCTAAACACGCTTTTAAGTCATAAGATTTTCTTTTTATCAAGCCTAATTTTAGTGCCATTTTGTGAGTATGAGTGTCGAGGGGAGCTAAAAGATGGGCTTTATCTACTTTTTTCCATAAGCCAAAGTCAAGATTGTTTTTTCTTACTAGCCATCTTAAGTACATATTATACCTTTTATATGGAGAGTTTTTGTAAGGTTTGCCTATTAAAAATTCATAACCCCTACTTCTGTAAGGATTTGCATCATACAAAGCATTTATGAGTTCAAAAATGCCCTGCAATACATCATGACGCTTTTTATATCCGTTTGAAAATATCTCTTCTAGGCTTGTTTGAAGTTTGATTTTTGCAAGGGTCATAAAAAACTGCACTATGTCTTCATTACTTTGAAAACGATATATTTTACCTTGTAAATTTTGTCTTATTTTATCTTCATGAGTGTCTATTAAAGAAAAATCTAGCGAATTTAAAAACTTTACTATCGCCTTTGCATTTCCATAAGCAAATAAAGCACAAACTAAGCAAATAAACTCATCTTTGTGCCTACTTGCTACTTGTAAAGGGTCAGGACTAGCTTGTTCGCTTAGTTCATGAGTGCTATTTTTCTTATCCGCCCAAAAGTTTAACTGCTCTTTTAAGTTACTCATTATCTAATAGCAAGCAAAGCATCTAACATCTTATCAATGGTTGTTAGTATCTTTGCATTTGAGCTGTAAGCAGTTTGAAATTTCATCAAATCCGCCAACTCTTCATCAAGATTTACACCACTTATGGATTGATACTCTTGCGATATGGTCGAATGTATAGCCTCATTTGTTTTATGGCTTAATATAGTTTGCTCCGCATCATTTGAAATAGTCGAAGTGATAAATCGATAAAAACCTTCAATTGTCTCCGATGTAGCTTCATGATAATTTTCATAAAAATTTATTTTTTCATATTGGAGTTGTATCATCTCATTTGCCATTTCGTTGTTACCTGAAACTGGTGCTGTAAAAGCTTGAAGTTTACCTGGGTCTTTTTGCAATGTATCATGAACTGCTATGCTTTTCGCATCAGTTCCTTGAAAAAAACCACTCATGCCAATAACTCCAGAGATATTTGTACCATTATCTTTGATGGCTATTTTGTAGCCTTGATTTTTTTTAGGAATAAACTCTAAAACACCTTTTCTATCTATGGTATCGTACTTAAAATTTGCTGTAAAAAAATCATTTACATCATTTGTTGAGTCATTGTCGCCATTATCATCTGTGTTTGCATTAAAATCTCCAATAATGCTATTTCCAAGCTTTGTATCATTCATGCTTGTACTTGCATTTAGGTTGATCGTTTTTCTAGCAACTTCTTCACCTTCGTTATTATAAACTATAACATCAAAGTCACCAGATTGCAAAAATTTATCGTAACCTAAAAGCATAGTATCCTCATCGAGTTCTTCATTTGGAAGTGAAACCATCTGTGTTTGTGGTGATGAAGCATAAATATTGTTCGTATTTACTATCATCGTTTTCGCAAAAAGGTCAAGCTTGTCGATATATCCTTGCAACATACCATCAGTTGGAAAACCTCCTTTTTGCGTAATATCAATTCGTCTTCCTCTTAGATCAAGCATAGAACCGATTTTTCCACCTGTTATTTGCTCTGTAATATCAAATTTAAGCTCATCTTCTTGTTGAGAGTATATTTTATACATTGTTGATGGATTGTTTTTGTTGTCTATATGCAAAGGTCTAAAATTGTATCCATCAACCAACGATACTCCTGCTATAGAGAGATTATATCTTCTCCCTAAATCAGCATAATCCAAACTAAGCTTAGAATCACTTTGTGTAGTTCCTTTTGAAACAGAAATATTCAAAAGTTTCGATAAAGTAAGCTCAAGTTCGTCTCTTTGGTCTCTTAAATCATTTGCAACAGTCTCTTGTCCTGCTTCCATTCGTGATATCTCAAAATTCAAACCTGCAATTTTTTTGCCTATTTTATTAACCTCATCAATATTCATTTTAACTTGGTCATTTATGCTAAATTGAACTTTTCTAACCCTTTGTCTTGTATTTTGTAAGTTTGTAGTTAGAGTTTTTGTTGTAGCTATGAGATTTGTTTTTTGAGAACCCTCTTTTGGATTTGAGGCAAAGTTATTCCACGCGTGGTAATAATCTGCTAAATTTTTCTTAAGACCCACATCTTGCAAGTCAGGAAAATACTGCCCTACTTCTTCAAGAGTTTTTTTACTATAAGAAGTGTAAGACATATTTCCACTACTGATTTTAAGTCTGCTAAACACAAACTCATCATGAAGTCTTACGACATTGTGTATTTGCACTCCATAGCCCGTATTTACAGGACCATTAATAGAATAATCTGCTTGTGTGGTTATCCTTTGTCTTGTATAAAAATCACTATTTACATTTGAAATATTATGACTAGTAGTAGCTAAAGCGACTTTAGAAGCCGACATTCCACTAACACCAGTGTTTAGAGTGCTAAATAAACCCATGACTATACCCTCACTTTTAAAAATGTGGCTGGTTTTGAAGTAGTTTTACTATATCCGTTTGTCTCTCCAGGAAAAATCGTATCAATCAAAGAGTTGTAAAATTCACTCATGACAACTACAAATTTTGCATATTCTTTATTTAGTGTGTGAAGTTCTTGAAGTGAGATTTTCATCTCTTCTAGTAAATTGCCATCTTCTTTACTGATGATATCTGCTAAATTTTTATCTGGATTTTCTTTGACAAGCAAAACCAACTCATTATCCAAAAGAGCTTTTTTAGCCCCAAAAGATACGATGAGTTCATTTTTTGCTTTCATGTTAGAGAAAACTTTTTCATGCTTAACCAAAACTTTTTCGTTTTTAGTCTCTTTGATGTTTTTTATATCTTGTTTTGTGAGTTTGATAAGACAATCTATATCATAGATTGCATCTTTTAAATATCTACTTAGCATAATTGACCTCCTTAGCTGAAGTCAATTAGCCAATAAGCTCCTTAGCAACGGCAAGTGATGTTTTGTGAGTATCAATTTGATACTTGCCATTTTTAATTTGCTCCGATAGTTTCGATAACTTATCGTCCGCTAAGACTTCATCTGTCTTATTTGTTTGATGTTTGTCGCTACTTTTTTGTAGCGTTTTATTGATGCTCACAAAATTTTGTGAACCAACTGATGAAATCATATTTTATTCCTTTTTATAACAATTGATTGTATTGTTATATCGGACTAAAATAAAATTTCTTAACTCTCTCGCTTCAAAAAGTTAAATAATAACTCACTATATCCAAAACTTCCGCTAAGATTATCGCTCATGGCTTCATTATACATGGACTTATAAATCTTATCTCCAGCATCTTTTGGAAATAGTGAATTTTCATTTTTTAAAGAGATATCTAAAATCTGCTTGATAAAAAAAGCTTCAAATTTATCTGTTTGCTCTTTTAATTTAACATCATCTTCATTTTTTAAATCAATCTTTGGCTTGTTTAAATTTGACAAAGCTACAAAATTATCAATCTTCATTTTAAATTACCTCCAACTTAGCTCTTAAAGCACCTGCTCGCTTAATGTTTTGCAAAATTGAGATGATATCTTTAGGGCTAGCTCCTAGTTTATTTAAGGCTCTAGTAACATTTGCTATCGTTATCTCTCCATCTTTGATATCTGCCGTATTTGCTGCAGAATCCACAAAAACATTCTCATCAAGTCTCAAACCCTCTTTTTTCTTTTCATCATCTTTGACCTCTTCGCTTATCGCTGTAGGTTCGATCTTAAGGGTTATCTCTCCGTGCGTTATCACAACTGGTTCGACTTTAATATTTATACCAGCAATTATCGTGCCAGTTCTTTCATCGATGACAACTTTTTCTTCTTTTTCATACATGACACTTAAATCTAGCGTTCTAGCTAAAAACTCTACCATAGACATTTGAGATGGCCTTACAAGCCTAATGGTTCGAGGATCAACCGCTGTTGCTATATTTTCACTAAAGGCTTGATTGATACCATTTTGTATGCTAAGAGCAGTTTGAAAGTCCGAATCATTTAAACTTAATGTTGCCATTGATTTTGTATAAATATCATAAGCTACCTCTTTTTCAACCAAAGCTCCTTGTATCACACTGCCAGCCGTTGGGTGATTTAGCGTACCTTTTGACTTGCCATTTCTTCCTCCTATACTCACGCTCCCTTGTGCAAGTGCGTAAATATCACCATCAACACCTTTTAGTGGCGTCATCAAAAGCATTCCGCCCTCTAGTGACTTTGCATCTCCTATCGAAGAGATGATAACATCAAGCTTATCTCCTTGTCTTGCAAAAGGAGGAAGTTTTGCTGTTACAAAAACTGCTGCTATATTTTTAGATTTTATATCATTTGGATTTATTTTTACATTCACGGTTTGAAGTAAATTTGATAGCGATTGAAGTGTAAATTTTGAACTTCCGCCATCTCCTGTGCCTCTAAGTCCAACTACGATGCCATAGCCTATGAGCTGGTTTTCTCTCACTCCTACAACATTAGCAAGTTCTTTTATTTTTTCAGCATGAAGCGACGAAAACAAAACCATTAAAACTAAAAATACAAATCGCATAAATTCTCCTTGATACAATATCTATAAGTTTTTTAAGCAATTTGTGTGCCAAATGATAATTTTTTATGTTATAATATCAACTAAGCAAAAAAATAAAAAGGCAAATGTGAATGCAAGATATGGTTAAAAAGTTACGAGATATTGGCGAATTGATCGCTTTTAAGCATTCTATTTTTTCTTTGCCGTTTATTTTTATCGCCATGATGGTGGCAAATTATTTAAAGTTTAACTCTTCATGGTTTGGGTGGAAACTTTTATTTTTAGGTATTTTATGTGCCGTAAGTGCGAGAAATTTTGCCATGGCAGTAAATCGCTACTTAGATAAAGATATCGACATTTTAAATCCTCGCACAAAAAATCGCCCTAGTGTAGATGGAAGAGTTGAAGAAAAAAATCTCCTATATTTCATAGCAATAAACGCTTTAGCTTTCGTTGTGGTGGCGTACTTTATCAACTCACTTGCTTTTTATCTATCCTTGCCTATACTTTTTGTTTTGGCATTTTATTCTTTCATGAAAAGGTTTTCTTATTTAGCACATTTAGTTTTAGGTGTAAGTTTAGGTTTAGCTCCAATCGCAGGGGCAATTGCTGTTTTAAATATGATCCCGCTTTGGGCTTTGATGTTAAGCATTGGCGTCATGTTTTGGGTTGGAGGATTTGATTTGTTATATTCACTTCAAGATATTGATTTTGACAAAGCTCACAAACTCCACTCCATTCCTTCATGTTTTGGCAAAGAATGTACTTTTTTTATCTCGCAAATATTTCATGCCTTAAGCATTCTTTTTTGGGCTTTATTTGTGAGCATAGCAGGACTTGGATTTTTCTCATGGTTAGCCATTTTTATAAGCGGGGTCATTTTATGGCAAGAGCATACAATTGTCAAAAAAGATTTTAGCATGATAGATAGAGCCTTTTTTACTCTAAATGGATATTTAGGTATAATATTTTTTGCGTTAATTTTTATAGATTTACAAGGATGAGACTTGAGATTAATTGAAGCACCACTTGATATCGAATTTAGCCTTTATGACGACAATGAAGAGATGCTAAGAGAGTTTAATTTGTTAAGCGAGAGTGATGATGATCCAGTTGGACAATGGCTAAAATTAGCAAAAGCTAGGGGAGATACGAGCGAAAGCGATCAGATTTTGCTCACTTTACTTGTCGAACTTCATAGAAAAATAGACGATTTAAGTGATTTTGTAAAAAATAACAAAAAAGAGCATTTAAAACTAGATTGTAAAGAGCAGATAAAAAGCATAGGTTTTGAGTGTTTTAGCACAAGCAAAGATGTTTTTGAAACAGATAAAATATATTATGGAAGAATACTTATGCCTATCTTCCCAAAACGAGAAGTACCTATCTTTTTTAAAGCCACTCAGACAAATCTAGCCATTATACAACAAATGCATCAACGAGATATTAAAGACTATAACGCTTATGTAACCGCAAGAGAAAGGGTCATGATAAGACAGATAAAGGCAGAACAAAATGGAACTTAATTTGATATTATTTATAGGATTTGGAATATTTTTAATACTTTTATTTTTAATCGTATATTTTAAAGATTTAGAAAGCAATGCAAAATTTGAAAGATATGCAAGAAGCATAGAAGATTTAAATAGACAAGTACATCAACTCCGTCAAAGCCTAGCCCACAAACAAGAAGAGGATAAAATTTTAAAAGATGAGATACTTTTTAGCGTCCATCAAAAGGTGCAAGACGAGATCAATACTCATATCGTACCTTTATTAGACTCCCTAAAAGAGATAGAAAATGTAATCTATAGCTTTAAAGATGACCAACTCCAACGCATGACAAGTTTGGAAAATAAAACAAAAAGCATCAATCTTCCAAATTCTACAACTTCAAACGAAAAACAAGTCATACAAGCTTACAATAGTGGTAAAAAAACAAATCAAATAGCAAGAGATTTGCGAATCGGTCTTGGAGAGGTTGAATTTATTTTGAAAATGAATAATTTATTATGATAGTCCATCAAAGTTGGCAAAGTATCGTAGATAATGCTTTAAATTCGCTTGATAAAGAGTATTTAAACTTTTTACAAACAAATACAGATTTTTTTCCAGATAAGCACAATTTTTTAAACGCTTTTAAAACTCTATCCTTGCAAAATACAAAAGCCATTTTATTTGGGCAAGACCCATATCCGAGGCTAAAAAGTGCAAGTGGCTATGCTTTTATCGATGGGACTGTTGAGCAGATTTTTAGTAAAAGCGGATTTAGTAAAAGTGTCAATAAAGCAACAAGTCTAAGAAATTTTTTAAAAATGCAATTAAAAGCAGAAGGTTATTTAAGTGGCGAGATAACACAAGAAAAAATAGCCTCTTTACCGAAAAACATGATTATAAATTCTATTTTTGAGTTAAAAGACAATTTTGAAAAAAATGGAATTTTACTTTTAAATAAAGCTTTGATTTTTACCGATAAAAACGATAGTACTAAACATATAAAATGCTTCAAACCCTTCATGATACAGCTATTACAAAGCATTAAACAAAACAATCTTGAATTGATATTGTTTGGTAATGAAGCTAAAAATATAGAAAAAATTTTACCAATAAATCACAATTTTACCCTCTTTAAAGCTCCACATCCCTATAATGTCAGTTTTATAGATGATAAAGAAGTACTAAAATATTTTAAACAAAAAACATTATTAAAAAGGCAAACATGTTAAAAGATGGATTTAATAGAGAGGTAAATTATTTACGCATCTCAGTAACACAAAGGTGCAATTTTAGATGTAAGTATTGTATGCCCGAGGGAATGTATATTCATGAAGATAAAAATAAACTTTTAAGTTATGAAGAGTTGTATGCATTTTGTAAAGTATTGATAGATGAAGGGGTAAATAAAATACGAATAACAGGCGGAGAGCCCTTGCTTAGAAAAGATTTGCACAAGTTTATAGCGATGCTAAATTCGTACAAAAGCGGACTTGACTTAGCCCTTACCACAAATGGATATTATTTACAAAAACTAGCCAAACCCTTAAAAGATGCGGGACTTAAAAGACTAAATATTTCGCTTGATACACTAAATCAAAACAAAGCTCATATGATAGCAAAAAAAGATGTTTTAAATGAAGTTTTAAAAGGCATTCAAACGGCTAAAAAAGTAGGACTTGGCATCAAACTAAACTGCGTCGCATTAAAAGGCGTAAATGATGGCGAGATTTTAGACTTGCTTGAGTACGCTAAGCATCAAAACTTTGTCATTCGATTTATTGAATTTATGCAAAACTCTTCTGCAAACAAAAGCTTAGTCGGCTTGAGAAGTGAGGAGATTCAAAATATCATCAAAACAAAATACAATTTTAGCTCCATAGGTAAAAATCCCACATCTCCAGCAGAGCATTTTAGACTTGATGATGGTTATACATTTGGCATCATCAATCCACACAAACATGACTTTTGTGAAAACTGCAACCGCATCAGACTTGATGCTACAGGACTTTTAATACCTTGTCTTTACTTTGAAGATGGGCAAAATATTAAACAAGCACTAGCCAATAAGGACATAGATAAAGCTACTGAAATTTTGCGTAATGTTTTGCAAAATAAACCAGAAAAAAACAAATGGGGAGAAGAAGAGAGTTCAAGCAGAGCCTTTTATGAAATCGGAGGCTAAAAGTCTAATTTTATTATCAAAATTTATCGTTTTAATCTCTTTTTAAGAAGATATATTATAATATCAAATCATGAATTTAGGATAAAAACTATCTTAATTAAAATTAATAACAATTTACCAAATATTTTTTGAGTAAATATGGAGACAAAATTGAGAGTTTATTTAGACAACAATGCAACTACTATCATCGATCCACAAGCTTATGAAGCTATGAAGCCTTTCATGGAGCAAATGTATGGAAACCCAAACTCACTTCATCAATTTGGCAGTGAAACTCACCCTGCCCTAAGAGATGCTATGAATATACTTTATGAGAGTTTAAATGCAAGAGACGAAGATGATATCATAATAACTTCATGTGCGACTGAAAGCATAAATTGGGTCTTAAAAGGCGTATATTACGACCTTATTCACACAGGCAAAAAGAAAAAAATCATAACAAGTCAAGTCGAACATCCAGCAGTCATCTCTACTTGCAAATTTTTAGAAAACTTGGGGGCTGAGGTTATATATTTGCCTGTAAATTATAATGGCGTTATCGAACTTGACGAATTAGAAAATGCACTAGATGAAGATGTAGCTTTGGTTTCAATCATGTGGGCAAACAATGAAACTGGTATGATATTTCCAGTCAAACAAATAGCCTCTTTGGCTCATAAATATGGAGCTTTATTTCACACAGACGCGACACAAACTACAGGTAAAATTCCTATAGATGTCCAAGATATGGATATGGATTTTTTAAATTTTTCAGCTCACAAATTTCACGGCCCTAAAGGTGTTGGCGGACTTTTCATTAAAAACTCTATGCCACTAACTAGTCTTTTTCATGGAGGAGAACAGATGGGCGGGAGAAGAAGTGGCACTCTAAATGTAGCTGGTATTGTTGGTATGGCAATAGCACTTAAAACTTCCATCGAACATTTTGATGAAGAAAAAAATGTAAGAGTATTGCGAGATAAACTCGAAGATGCACTTTTAAAAATTCCAGATGTATTTGTTATTGGATTAAAAAATGAACGAATACCAAACACGATTTTAGCAAGTATCAAAGGTATTGAAGGTGAAGCTATGCTTTGGGATTTAAACAAACACGGCATAGCAGCAAGTACAGGAAGTGCGTGTGCAAGCGAAGATTTAGAATCAAATCCAGTCATGGAAGCGATCGGAGCCGATGCAGACTTAGCCCATACGGCTTTGAGATTATCACTTTCAAGATTTACAACTCATGAAGAAATTGATTATGCAATTGATATTATAAATAAAGCTGTGGTTAGACTAAGGGCGATTTCAAGCACTTATTCTTATGCTCCTGCTTGGCATAAAAGCGGACTTTAAAAGGAAAAAAAATGGCAAAAAATGATTTAATTGGTGGCTCTATTTGGGAAGAATATAGCCAAAAAGTACAAGATCTGATGAACAATCCACAAAATATGGGTGAAATCACAGAAGAAGAAGCAAAACAAAGGGGTGCAAGATTGATTGTGGCTGATTTTGGAGCTGAAAGTTGCGGAGATGCAGTTAGGCTTTATTGGCTCGTTGATGAAAAAAGCGACATCATCATGGATAGCAAATTTAAATCTTTTGGCTGTGGAACTGCGATAGCAAGTAGCGATACGATGGCAGAACTTTGCAAAGGTAAAACAGTGGATGAAGCGGTAAAAATCACAAATATTGATGTTGAATTTGCCATGAGAGACAATCCCGAAACTCCAGCAGTCCCACCTCAAAAAATGCACTGTTCAGTCATGGCTTACGATGTTATAAAAGCAGCGGCAGCCCAATACAAAGGCGTAGATGCAGAAAGTTTTGAAGACGAGATCATCGTTTGCGAATGTGCTAGAGTAAGCTTAGGAACGATCAAAGAAGTCATAAAATTAAACAATCTTAAAAGCGTCCAAGAGATTACAAATTTCACAAAAGCAGGTGCATTTTGCAAATCATGTATCAAGCCTGGCGGTCATGAGCAAAAAGAGTACTATTTAGTAGATATTTTAGCGGAAGCAAGAGAGGAGATGGATAAAGAAAAAATGCAAGAAAAAACCCTAAATCAAGACTTTGAGAAAATGACCATCGTAAGACAACTAAAAACCATAGAAAAAACTCTCGATAGTGAAATTCGCCCAATGCTCATGATGGACGGAGGAGATATGGAAGTCATCGATATACAAAGCGAAGATGACAATATAGATGTTTATATACGATATTTAGGTGCTTGTAGCGGTTGCTCTAGTGGTTCGACTGGCACTCTTTATGCCATAGAAGATGTTTTAAAAACAGAAATTTCAGAAAAAATTAGAGTGCTACCTGTATAAATGGTAGCACTAGGCATAGATCCGGGTACAAAAAATTGTGGCTATGCCCTCATACAAAAACAAAATGGCAAAAATACTCTAATCGAAGCTGGCTTAATTAAAATAAAACAAGATATTTTACAGCACCAAATCACAGAACTCATCGAAGGACTTGATATAATTTTTAACAATCACAAAATAGACGCAGTAGCTATCGAGAGTATTTTTTACGCTTACAATCCCAAAACCGTTTTAAAACTAGCCCAATTCAGAGGAGCATTGAGCCTAAAAGTTTTGCAAGTTCACGGCAATTTTTTTGAATACACTCCCCTTCAAGTCAAAAAAGCAGTAACAGGCAACGGAAAAGCCGCAAAAGAGCAAGTTGCTTTCATGGTAAAACGAATTTTAGGTATAAAACAGCAGATAAAACCACTAGATATCACAGATGCAATGGCAGTAGCACTAGCACACCTTAATACTTTAAGAGTTTAAAAAGATTTTTACTTCTTGCAAAAGACTAAGCTTTTTTATTGCGATAAATTTTTTAAATGTGGGTTTATTTTTATAATATTTATTTTATCGCTACTCTGCTATAATATGCAAAAAATTTGAGGACACTCATGAAAACGATATTAGTTACAAATGATGATGGATTTGACAGCAAGGGTTTAAAAATTTTAGTAAAAGAGCTAAGACAGATAGCGAGAGTTGTAGTAGTTGCACCAGCAAGTGAAAAATCCGCTTGTGGGCATTCGCTAACTTTAACAAAACCTTTAAAGCTTATCAAACTTAAAAAAGATTTTTACAAACTTGACAATGGAACTCCAAGTGATTGTGTTTATGTCGCTTTGGGTTCTATTTTTAAAGACAAAAAGCCAGATTTAGTTATCAGCGGTATAAACAAAGGTGCAAATTTAGGTGAAGATATCACTTATAGTGGTACAGCTAGTGCTTGTATGGAGGCGGTTTTACAAGGCGTCAATGCCATAGCCTATTCGCAAGTTTATCAAAATGGCGTTAAAAATATCAAATACAAACTAGCAAAAAAAATCGTAAAAGATTTTAGTTTAAAAGTTTTAAACAATCCTTTATTTGAAGGAGAGAGAAAATTTTTAAATGTAAATATCCCGCCTATGAAAAAATTTAAAGGCTACAAAATCACAAAAGCAGGAAAACGAGACTATGATATACAAGTCCATGAGTACAAAAGCCCCAAAAATGAAGAGTTTTTTTGGATAGGATTGCCCTCTTACAAATGGTTTAGCTCCAAACAAAAAGATTGTGATTTAAGTGCCATAGATGAAGGTTTTGTCTCCATTTCACCAATTCATTTAAACATGACAAGCTTTGAAGACTTAACAAAGGTAGTTTCATGGATAAATTCGAGCGAGTAAAACTGCTTTTTGGCGAAAATTTTGAAATATTAAGAGCTAAAAAAATCTTACTTTTAGGGGTAGGCGGAGTAGGAAGTTTTTGCCTTGATGGACTATATAGAAGCGGACTTGAAAACATCACTATAGTTGATTTTGACACTTACGAACTTTCAAATCAAAACCGACAAATTGGAAGCGAAAAAGTTGGGGAATTTAAAGTAAAAAGACTTCATAAATTATATCCAAATATCACTCCAATACAGGCAAAAATAGATGAAGCTTGGATAAAAAGCTTTGATTTTTCTAGCTTTGATATTGTCATTGATGCCATTGATGATATGAGTGCAAAAATCTCTTTAGCCCATCATATCAAAACACCTTTTATCTCATCAATGGGCGGAGCAAAAAAACTTGACCCTACAAAGATCAAAATCGATAGCATTTGGAAAAGCAAAGGTGATCCACTTGCAAGAGTTTTTAGGCAAAAATTAAGAAAATCAAATTTTAAAGGAGATTTCATGGTTGTGTATTCTGATGAAATCTCTAAATGCGATGGACTTGGAAGTTTTGTTGGCGTAACAGGAAGCTTTGGTCTAGCTTTATGCTCACTTGCCATAAAAACACTTTTAAAGGTAATTTAGTATGCAAAAATATGAAGTAATCTTAGTTTTAGAGCAAGTAAAAAACAAAAAAGAGTTTGACGCCTATCTTAAAAAAGAGGGTTTTTCCCCCATAGAAAATGAAGAGTTTGCATACAAAGCAAAGACTGATTTGCCTCTTGAAAATACAAGAGCATACATCTTTGGAGTATTAAAAAAATACAAAGTACAAAATTTCATTTGTCAGCTAGGTACAAATGACTTTGAGATTTATAAATTTGATGAAAAGATATTACATTACATAAAAATTAATTAATAAAATTAGCATTTTAATAAAATTTAATTCAAAAAAAAAAAAACATGATATAATATCATGCAAAAAAAATATCAAAAAGGGAGACTTCATGAGATACATATTGCACATAGCTTTTATAATATTTATTTCATTATTTACAACCGCTTGTAGCGACAAAGATACAAACAAAAAACTTAAAATAGTAATGCTAAGTGATATTAGTAGCATTGATGATAAATCATTCAATGCAAATATTTGGAATGGAGTATTGCAATACGCAAAAGAACATGATTTGCCAAAAGAAAACTATATATTTTCTGTCTCATCAACAAAAGATGACATCATAGACAATCTATCAAACTTTGCTGATAAGCATCCAGATATCATCATAACTTCAGGAGCACTTTTTAAAGAACCACTTGACAAAGTTGCACCAAGATATCCAAAAAAGAGATTTTTAGGATTTGATATTTGGAATGATAATATCCCAAATATAGCCTCTACTACCTTTTTAGCAGGTGAAGCAAGCTATCTAGCTGGTATTTGTGCAGCATTAAAAGCAAAAGAATTAAATACGACAAAAGTAGGATTTTTGGGAGGAATGGACTTTTATGTAATTCGTAATTTTCTCATAGGTTATGAAGCTGGAGTAAAAGCAGTCGACAAAAACATGGAAGTCATGGTTCAATTTGCAGGTGATTTTGCGAACCCTACAAAAGGACAACAAATCGCATCTGCTATGTATAATCAAGGCATAAAAATCATCTTTAATGTAGCAGGTTCGACCGGAAATGGACTAATAAAAGAAGCAAAACATAGAGCTGTAAGAGGTGAAGATGTGTGGGTGATTGGCGTCGATAGAGACCAGTATGAAGACGGCATATATGATAAAAATAAATCAGTCATTTTAACTTCAGTACTTAAAAATCTAAACATAGTTACTTACAATATTCTAACCGAGGTTCAAAACGGCACTTTTAAAGGTGGTATCAGAACCTATTCACTAAAAAACAATGGAGTCGGACTTCCTAAAAACAATCCAAACCTAAAACCAGAATGGATGAAAATCGTAAATAAACACAAAGCCGACATTATAGCGGGCAAAATTAAAATCAAGGTATTAACCAAATAAATCCAAAATTTAGGGCAATTAAAGTAAATAAAAATTTACTCACTGCCCTAAATAACTACAAAATAAATGTTTTTTAAACACTATTAATGCAAGTTTATGCTTTAAAATGCTAAAATATATAAAATCAAATCACAAATTTTAATGTTAGGTGCATAAATGAAGAAAGTACTACTATTTTTTATACTAATCAATCTTGCATTTGCAAGCAGGGGAGACTTTTTAGATGATGAATTTGAAACTCCAATACAAAGACAAGACCCTTTAAGTGGTTACAATCGTGCCATGACAGATTTCAACGACTTTATGTATATTCATGCTTTCAATCCCCTATCAAAAAGTTACGAAACCGTTATTCCTAAAGAGATACGAATATGTATATATAATTTTTTTGACAATCTAGCCTCACCAATACGATTTTTAAACAATCTTTTGCAAGGTAAATTTAAAAATAGTGGTGATGAATTGTTTAGATTTGTGGTTAATTCAACTTTGGGAGTTGGAGGTTTAGGAGATGCTGGAGATAAACTTTTTGGTATTAAAAAACATGAAGAAGATTTTGGTCAAACACTAGCATTTTATGGTATCAAATCTGGCTATAGCATAGTTTTACCATTTTTAGGACCTTCAAATTTACGCGATAGCATAGGATTTGTAGGGGATTATTTTACATTTCCCATTAGTTACATAAAAAATCAAAAACTTGGTCTAGGGTTAAATGCCTACAATAGGCTAAATACTGCAAGTTTTCACAATGGCGAATACGAACAAATCAAAAAAAATGCCTTTGATTTATACCCTTACTTGCAAGATTTATATGAAGAAAAACGAAAAATAGAAATAAAAAAATAAGGAAAAAAATGAAAAAAATCATAATAATGCTTTTAGTTTTCTTACAAACTTTCGCATTTGCATCATTAAAAGGAGATCAGATTAAATCTGTCATGAAGAGCAAAATCGACACTGCTGTCTCTTTGATAGAGAAAAAAAGAGGACAAAAAAGTTTAAGAAAAGAGATCGAAAATATTTTTGATGAAGTTTTTGACTATGAACTCATGGCAAAACTCTCACTTGGTAAATCACAATTTTCTTTACTAAATGATAAGCAACAAAAAGAATTTACCTACAAATTTGAAAAAAAATTAAAAGATAGTTTTTTTGACAATCTAAACTCTTACAATAATGAAAAAATCCAAATTGTAGGTTTAAAAGATGGAAAAAAAAGAAAAATCTTACAAACAAAACTCATCAAACCAGACAAAGTTTATACGATTGATTATAAATTTTATCTTTTAAAAGATCAAACATATCTCATCTATGATGTCGAAATTTTGGGTATAAGCATCATTCAAACTTTTAAAAATCAATTTGCTAGAGTGCTAATTGATAGCGATTTTAACAAACTTTTAGCCCTGCTTGAAAAGAGCAAAATAAGTCAATAAATGCTTTTTAAACTCTTCTGCTTTTTTATAGACAAGTCTAAAGCAACGCTATTTGTGCTACTTTTAGCGTTTGTTTGTCTATTTAAATTTAGTTTTAACTTGCAAGTAGATGCTTCAAGCGAAACTTTAATGCTAAATAACGATAGCGATTTAGCCTTTGCTAGAAAGATGGCAAAACGCTATGAAACGCCAAATTTTTTAGTTCTTACCTACACACCAAATTCACCCCTGCTCTCAAAAAAATCTTTGGACAATTTAAAAAATTTAAATGAAAAATTAAAATCTGTAAAACAGATCAGTTCAACTATTTGCATATTAAATACACCACTGCTTCAAAGCCCTATAAAACCGATCGAAGAGCTGGTTAAAAAACTACCAAACTTAAGTGAAAAAGGCATTGATTTAGAACTTGTAAAAAAAGAGTTTCTCACTAGTCCGCTTTACAAAAATACACTAGTTAGTGCCGATTTTAAAACCACAGCCATTGTGATAAATCTAAAAGATGACAAAAAATATACCAAACTCTTAAACGCAAGAAACGAGCTTGAAGACAAGGGCAAAACCGACACAAAAGAGTATAAAAACATCCAAAAAGAGTTTAAAGCCCACAGAGACAAACAACGCCAAATCGACTCAAATACAATCAAGCAAATACGACAAATCATCGCAAATAATGACTTTGATGCTAAAGTATTTTTAGGTGGTGTAAATATGATAGCTGATGATATGATAAGCTTTGTAAAAAATGACATCTTGCTTTACGGCTCATCACTTTTCATCTTGCTTTCGCTTACGCTATTTATAATTTTTAGGCAAATTCATTGGGTATTTTTGTCTTTAGCGATTTGTACAATTTGCATATTTATAACCACAGGCATTTTGGGATTTTTTGATTTTGAGATAACCGTAATTTCATCAAATTTTATCTCACTACAACTCATCATCACACTATCTATCGTCTTGCACTTGATAGTATGTTACAACCAAAATGCAAAAAAATACACGAAAACAAGCCAAAAAAGATTAATACTTGCGACACTTTTAAGAAAGGCAGATCCTTCATTTTTCGCCGTCATTACGACGATATCTGGATTTTTATCTTTGATTTTTTCAAATATAAAACCCATAATAAATCTAGGCTTCATGATGAGTTTAGGCATAAGCATATCACTCATATTAAGCTTTATACTTTTTGCTTCCCTCACATCACTTATGAAAAAACAAACATCTACTAAAAGGCAAATTCAAAGCTACACTTTCTCAAGAGCGATTAGTAGTTTTGTCTTAGCAGATAAAAAATTTATTTTAACGACAAGTTTCGTTCTATTTTTCATTGCTTTAATTTTATCAAAAGATATTGAAGTGGAAAATAGCTTTATAAACTATTTTAAATCAAGTACCGAAATTTACAAAAGCATGGAGGTAATAGATAAGAAACTAGGAGGTACAACGCCACTTGATGTAATCGTATCATTTAAACAGACAAAACAGACAGCACAAGATTTTGACGAGTTTGAAAATGAGTTTGCAGAAAATAAAAATGAAGCAAAATATTGGTTTTCTCGTCCAAAAATAGAACTCATACAAAAAGTCAGCAAATACTTACAATCAAGACCAGAAATAGGAAGTGTACAAAGTTTTGATACACTTTTAAGTATAGGAAAAACACTAAATAAAAATGAAGAATTAAATAGCTTTTTAATAGCGGTCATGTATGATAAAATGCCTAAAAATTATAAAAAAATGATCATTTCGCCCTTTGTTAGTATCAAAGATAACGAAGTTAGATTTTCTACCAGGGTTATTGATTCAAACCCCTCTTTGAAAAGAGATGAATTTATTCAAACTCTAAAAAAAGATTTAGCAAATATCATACCTGAACATATGGCCTCTTTTAGGCTCTCAAGCTTCATGATACTTTATAACAATATGCTTCAAAGCCTATACAAATCCCAAATTCTCACTCTTGGTTTTGTTGTTTTGTTGTTAGCGGGTATGTTTTTTATACTCTTTAAAAATCTAAAACTAGCTACAATAGCAATCACTTCAAATGTTATACCTTTAAGTTTGCTTTTTGCTTTTATGTCATTTTTTAATATTCCACTTGACATGATGAGCATAACCATAGCCGCTATTAGCATAGGTATAGGAGTTGATGACACCATCCACTATATCCACTGCTTCAAAGATGAATTTAACAAAAGTAAAGACTATAAATTAGCACTAAAAACATCTCATGATAAGATAGGTTATGCCATGCTTTATACTTCCCTTGCCATCATACTTGGCTTTAGTGTTTTAGTGATCTCAAATTTTATACCGATTATATATTTTGCCCTCCTAACCATACTCGTCATGAGTTTAGTTTTAGTTGGAGCTTTATTTTTGCTTCCAAAACTAATCTTGGTCATAAAACCTTTCAAAGTTTAAAGATATATTGTTAAATAGCTACTAAATTTTCATCATTAACAAATATGGCACGATAATTGCTTATTTTTAATAGAAGTTTAAAAAATATTAAAAAAGAGTAAAAATGCTAACTGAAATATTATCAACAACAAGCACACTAAACGAAGCTTCTTTGCTTAGCTTAGCAAAGGATGACAAAGAAGAGGCAAAAGGACTTGACTTTCTTTCGTTAATGCTTCAATCATTAGAAGAAAGCGAAGAGTTAAGCCCAAACTTAGGCAAATTTGCCAATCTCGAAAATTTAGGCGAACTTGAAGAGCTTATAAACTTAGAAGAGTTTGATTTTGACGAAATTACAAAGCTCCCTTTAGCAAAAGAGTTAAGCGATGAAATATTCGAACTCGGAGATTTAGAAGATATAGCCGATGTTGAGTTAAACAAAGCTTCATTTATGCAAATTTTACAACTTTTAGAACATATAAATGGAAAAGATACACCTAAATTTATGCCAAAATTAAACGATAAACTACAAAGTTTGCTAGAAAACGAAAAAATACTAAGCGAATTTAAAGAAGTTAAAGATTTAAAAGGCTTATTAAAACTTAGCCAAAAATACGAACTTGGTTTGGAGAAGATAAAATTTAGCACTCAAGAGATAAAAAGTTTAAAAAAAACATTTTCCACTTTGGAGAAAAATGGCTTTTTTCCAAAAATTACAGATAAAATATTAAGTGAAAACATACTAAAAGCAAAAACTGACAAACCAACTATGCAAGCAAAAGAAGTAACCCTTAGCCTTGCATCACTATTTAAAAAAAGCAACAAAAATGAAACAAAACAGATTAAAGTACAAGACAAACAAAACCTAATAAAAGAGTTGAAAAAAGAAAATAAATCTGCACCTAGTATAAATTTAAGTGATGCTTTAAACATGAAGAAAAATCCGCAAAATTCTGTAAAAATTTCAAGCCCTACTTCACAAACTTTAACAAGCGTAGAAAATGAAAAATTTGAATTTATCCAAACAAAAGAGGATTTACACGACACCATAAAAGACGATCATCATGACAACACAACAAAAACGATAAGCAAACATGAAAATTTGAAAATAAAATCAACAAACATAAAGCAAACTCTAAATACTTTTGCCCAAGATTTTAAAGAAAAAGTTGAGAGCTATAAACCTCCTGTCATGAAAGTACAAATGGCATTAAATCCTAAAAATTTAGGAGAGATGGAGGTAACCATACTCAATAGAGGCAATAACTTACATATCAACATCACCTCTAACGCAACTGCTATGAATTTATTTGTGCAAAATCAAGCTGAATTTAAAAATTCACTTGTCAATATGGGCTTTACAAATCTTGAAATGAATTTTTCAGATCAAAAACAAGGCGGAGATGAAAGAAAAAATAAGTCAAACCAAAATCCTCATAATACTGAGGAGATTGAAGAAGAAGAGAAAGTTTTAGAGATAAAACTTCCATACTATGTATAAAAGGATAAAAAATGGCAGTAGTTTCAAATACACAAGCAAATAATGCAACAAGCATACAACAAGCACAAAACAAAGCAAAACAATTAAAAGAACGAGAAGATATAGAAAAAAGTAAAGTCAAAGTTGAACCAGGCGGAACAAAAAGAGCTGCTACAACCGCTGTAAATCCGAAAGGAGACCTTGACGGAAAAGCATTCATGAAGTTACTTTTAACAGAATTAAAATATCAAGATCCAACTCAACCTATGGATTCTGAAAAAATGCTCGCTCAAACTTCACAGCTTGCCACCCTAGAAACTCAAGAAAGCACAAACAAACTCATGAAAGAGTTAGCACAAAGTTTAAAAGCACAAACTTCAAGTGGTGCAAATGCTTATGCTATCTCAGCTATAGGAAAATTAGCGGATATTGGAGATTCTAACATTGAAGTTGTTAGCGATGATATACAAGAAAATTTTGATATATATAGCCCACAAGCCTTGCAAGGAGATGGCAAACTTGTTATAAAAAATTCAAATGGCGAAGTCGTTTATACAAGAGATTTAAGCTCGATAAAAAAAGGAGCAAACTCTTTTCAATGGAACTATACAGACAATGCAGGTACAAGAGTGCCAAATGGTTCTTATAGCGTTGCTGTCGAATATGAAGATGAAACAGGAGCAACAAAAACGCTAAAACCTGGCGTATATAAAGTAGAAGCAGTAAAATTTGAAAAAGGTATAGCTAAGTTAAAATTAGGCAACAAATATGTGGCCATGAACGATGTTAAGGAATTTTTAGGAGAATAGTTATGAATAGATCATTTTACAATGGAGTATCTGGTATCAAAACTCATCAATTTGGCATGGATGTTTGGTCCCACAACATCTCAAATATTAACAATGTAGGATATAAAGCACAAATACCCGAATTTGAAAATATTTATGCACAAACGATATCGGCAAGTATTTATAATCCCGTAGCAAGTCAAGTAGGACTTGGCTCAACAGGTCAAGTAACGGCTATTTCGCAAACTCAAGGCAGTTTAGTTAATGCTGACAATCCATTTGACATGGCATTGTCAGACGAAGGCTGGTTTGGTACTTTAGGACAAGATGGACAGATTTATTATACAAGAAGAGGAGATTTTAGCGTTGATGAAGAGGGTAATTTAGTAGCTAGAAATGGCAATTTTTTACTAGCTAAAAAAGGCATGAAATTAAGCGAAAATGCACTAATTGACACAAGCCATGATATAGATTTAGGTGGTGTAGGAGATCATACAAGCATACAGCTACCTAAAAAATTGCAATCAAAAGGCTCACCGACCACTAAGATTGATTTTAAAGCAAATATTGACCCAAGCATTAAAGAAGAAGTAAGCAATGCCACATTAAAAAAAGATAGCTATCAAACAAATATTTCACAAGATAGGAAAACTCTAAATTTTTCAGGAGATGCTTCTAGTGCAGAAGGCATAAGCCCAAAAGAGGGAGATTTAGTTACTATTGTAGTAAAAAATGAAAATGGTATTGAAAAAAAAGTTACCACTAATTTGGATAAAGATTTAAAATGGAGCGTGAAAAATTTTAAAGCTGAAGGTCTTGATGTAAGCAAAGAACTCATTACAAAAGTTAGTATTGATTCGAGAAAAGAAGTAGCTTCTACTCAACAAATCTCTACTACAATAATCAATCCCGAAGGTCAAAAAAATACTCTTTTTATGGATTTTACCAAAAAAATTCCAAATTCAAAATATCCAAATAGCTGGGAAGTTGTACTTAGTATCAAAGATGAAGAACAAAAGGTATTGAGTACAAAAACAGGAAACATAACATTTGACGAACAAGGCGGTATAAAATCAACAGATATAACAAGCATTCAAAATGGCTCTTCAACCATTAAGTTAAACTTAGGTACTCATAGTGATGACTCAAGCAATACTACAAATATTGATGGTATAACCTCTATGGCCACAGGGCATTATGGAGCTGGAAAAATCACACGAGATGGCTATTTGCAAGGCGATTTACTAAACTACAGCTTAGATGACGAGGGTCAAATTTGTGCAAATTTTAGCAATGGTCAAAATACGCCAGTTGCAAGAATTGGAGTATATCATTTTCAAAATGATCAAGGACTAGATAGTGTAGGAGGTGATTATTTTTTGCCTACTGAAGATAGTGGAGAGGCTATATTTTACAAAAATGGACAAGGCAAACATACAAATGGCACTCAAATTTTAGCCAACAAACTTGAAATGAGTAATGTTAGCTTAGCTACTGCTTTGACAGAAGTTATCATTATGCAAAAAGCTTTTGATGCTAGTTCAAAAAGCGTAACCACAAGCGATCAGATGATACAAAATGCTATCAATCTAAAGAGGTAGTTTTGATAAAATTTAACTCCCTATCATAAACGCTAATGTGATATTTTTTATCATCATGATATCGAATTTGATAGTAAAGTGGATTTGAAAAAAGCTGCAAAGACATAGCTTCATGATTGAAATTTGGTGTTTTTATGGGGTTAAATTTAAAATCTTTCATAATATAAACTTGAGAATTTTCATCGATCGCCAATGCTTGGATTTTGCTTTTTTTGCTCTCTAAAATAATTAAAGATGCTAAATTTTTTGGAGCTTTGATTTGCTTTATTTTTATAACGCTATCAGTTTGTTTGAGATTGTAAAGCGAACCTATGGCGTCTTGGATAAAATATCCTAAATCAAATGATTTTATGTTCGTAAATCGCCCCCAAATGTTTTTTATTGGAAATTTTATATCTTTTGTTTGAGATACGATTTGATTTGTGAGATTTTGCTCTAAAGTCTTGTCATGATGATAAACGCTAAAGCCATTTTTTTTCACAAACAAGCTATTGTCAGGAAAAACGATTAAAGCTTGATGTTTTAGCGAATTTATCAAAGGAAGTAAGATTTTATATTTTTCATTAAGTTTTTTATGATTATAATTAAGCGTCAATCTTGCATTTTTTATCGTTTTTTTATCATATAAAACATCGTCAATCTTTACAGGAAGTTTTTTTTCAAGTTCTAAATTTGCCCAATTTATAAAAGGTAAATTTGCCTCAAAACTCTCACTATCTAGCTGATTTTTACCCACAATTCCATACTCAAACTTATGCTCTCCAAAATTTTTTTGATAAACAAACTCTTTAGTAATAGGTGAATAAAAAAGATAATATTTTAAAAAATCATTTTGTTTTTTAAACATATCAAAAGAGTATTGAATTAAAAGAAATAAAGCAGGTAAAACAAGCAATAAAGCTCGTTTATTTTGCTTATTTTTGACGCTTAAAAAACTATCATGACATAAAATAAAAAATGCTAAAATAAATAATATTCCACTAATATTTGTAAATTTTACATAAACAAACAGACACACAACACCAAACAAAAGCTTTAAAGCCGACAACACATTGTCTTTTTGCAAAACCGCACTACTTACAAAAAGATAAACCAAAATCGTGCCTAAAAAATAGTAAAAACTATCTTGTAAAAAAATATAAAAAATAGGTCTTATATAGTAAAAAGAGAGTAAAATTGTACCTAAAACAGAAAAAATCACAAACAAAATGCCTAAAAACAAAACCCCTACAAACAAGTGAAGATTTAAAGTTTTAAACAAACTTAGTGGCAAATGAGCGATAATTCTTAGGCGATTTTTAGAAAATTCGATAAAAAATTGAACCAAAGCAAATACACAAGCTAAGGCATAAAAAAACCATTTAAACATTTCATAAGGCTTAAAATCAAAAAAAATAAATCTATGCCACATCATGTTTGTAGGCTCAATATTTGCAAATAAAACCTCTAATTCATACCAAAAATAACCCAAAAATGCAAACTCAAGCACTAAAGCTATGAGCATTAAAACTCTAAGTTTTATCCACTCTTTTAATAATAAAGATTTTAACATCTAATATCTTCCCACTAATATTTTCCTACCAAACCTAAAAATTTATCTTCAAAATCCAACTCTTTTTGTGCTAAATTTTCGTAGTTTTTAAAGCTGTAAAAATATTTTTTTTCATTATAAATCTCTACATTTTCATATTCAAAATCGCTCAAATCAAAATCCAAATCCACCTCATAGCATTTAAATTGACTCAAAAAATAATCCATATCAAATTTTAAAATATTACCATTTCCTCGCAATATTATCATACAATCTAACATAGAAGTTAGGTCATTTAGCACATGAGAGCTTATCAAAATCGTCTTTTTATTTTTAGAACAATACTGCTTTAGGTATTGGACAAAAAGCTTTCTATAACCTACATCAAGCCCCATAGAATAATCATCTAGTATGATAAGTTGTGGATTTTGAGCAAACAAAAGTCCTAAAATTACTTGTGATTTTTGCCCAAATGATAAACTTTTTAATTTTTGAGAAGACGGCACATTCATCAACTCAACCAAATCATAAAAAAGTTTTTTATCCCATTTTTGATAAAATGGTGCAAAAAATTTTTCTACTTGCTCTATGGTTAAAAAATCATAAGAGATAAAGCCTTCATGAAGCAAAGCAATTTCACTTTTTATATGCGAGGGAAGATCATGAGATGGATAACCAAAAACACGGCATTGTCCATTTAACGGCTTAATAAAGCCCATCAAAATATTAATCAAAGTCGATTTTCCTGCTCCATTTTTGCCTAAAATTCCAAAAATTTCACCCTCGCAAATATCAAGTGATAAATTCTTATATAAAACTTTTTTGCCAAAATTATGACTGAGATTTGCAATCTGTATTATGGGTTTTTTCATGATTTATTTCATATCTAAAGCTTTTACCCAAATAACTCCGCTTTGTTCTAACTCTTTTCCTTTGTACTCCTTATCACTTCCGCTACCAAGTGCTGCAAATCCCCACCAACCAGATTTTGGTATGCCAAAGGTAAATTTTCCATTGCTATCAGCTTTTATGGTTTGAGTTATAAAACTTTGATGCGGGGCTTTAAAATGAGCTGTTTTTGAGATGACATTATTTTTTACATCGATGTCATGATTTAAATACTCTACTTCAATCACAGCGTTTGGCACAACTTTTCCATTGCTTTTTACTATACCAGAAAATGTGCTACCAGCCCAAATGCTATAAGGCTTATTTAAAGGCACAATTTCTGATTTAAGTCCTAATTCTTGATCCCAATTTGTAGGCATTGAGCCGATATTGGCTATCAATTTTACGATTTGATGAATATATCTTTTTTCCTCTTTGTCCCAATAAGGAGCTGGGTCTAAAACAAATACATAATCGCCCATTTTTCTTGCCCTAAACTCGCTTTCATAGCCTTTTCCTACGCTATTTGAACCTTTTATATCGATGGCTTTTAGGCTTGATCTTAGGTCAATTTTTGTATCTTTATAAAGCACATAAAAATCGTTTATAGCTTGGATTTTTCCATCTTCACCAAGCCCCATAGCCATAGTTAATTCATCAGTAAAAGGATGGGCGAAAATGAGCCTTAAAGGTATATTTTGAGCTTTATTTAAAGCAATATCCGGAGTATAAATAAGCTGAAAATGTGCATATAAACTTAGATTTAACATCATCATGAAACATAATATTTTTTTCATATTTTCCTACTTTACTATATCTTTATCTGAGACAAACACCTTATGTCCCTCACCTGCGTCTAAGACGACCTGAAAATCTCCATTTGGCTTTTTAAAGCTAAACTCTCCATCTTCGCCAAAAACACCATCTATGATAGGTTTTGAGTCTTGCAAGATAGTGATCTTTAACCCTGTCGCACTTTTGCCATTGCTAAAACCACCTTGACAAGTGATGGTACCATCTGCATTATCAAAACAATTCATTAAAGCCGTATGCCCAAAAACAACATTACTCAAAAACATAAGCACCATAAATACTTTTTTCATCTTCTTCCTTTTTTTGATAAATATAATATAACATTATAGTACAAATAAGTTTAATAATATATAAAAAAATATTATTTTTCTAACGGCGATAAAGATTTTAAAACAAGTGATGCATTAATTGCCGCTGGTTTTGGAGGGCTTTTAAATGGAGCATTAGGTAGAGTGCTAAATAAAGCCCCTAAGAATGCAGATGAGACTATATCAAACAAAGTTATAAGTCCTCAAAATGAAAAAATACCTACTCCACCAAATAGACAAGCCCCGCAACCAAACGAGAGCTTAAGTAGTGACGAGATAGCCAAAAGATTAAATGATGAGTATTTTAAGGATAATGCTACTAATTTTACATTTGAACCAACAGGAACTTATAAAATACCTTTAAGTAAAAACACTAAAGAATTGTCAAAGATTAAAACAGATGAGCTAAAATTTAAAGAGTTTAATAATCCAGATGCAAAACATAAAGAGCAAGGCATTACAGATAGTGCGGAGTTAAATAGGCTAATTCAAAAAGCATTAGGAAGACCAACTACATTTATTGATGGAACAAGCAAGAATACAAGATTAATATCATCAAATATAAAAGGTAATGATTACATTGTAGTTGCAAATAAAGATAGTGGAAATGTAGTATCGGGATTTAAAACAAGTAAGCCAAAATATTTAAAATCTAAACGGGAGCTATCTAAAAAAGGAAACTTGGTTGTAAGTGGTTCGCCTGACCCACATTCCTTGTATCAGGGGGCGACCGCACTTTCTAAAGATACATATAGTGCAGTTTTGCAACCAAAGATGAATTCATCTAATGCGAACATTATAGCAAACCAAAACTTAAAAAGTCAAACTACAAACGCTGATGATTTTATTAAACGCTATATGCAAGGTAATCATGAAGCAATGCCCGAATATCCACATGATGCAAAACTACCAGTGAAGACTAAAAACGGCGAACTTACGCTCAATGAAACAATAGACACTAAAAACTTTAAGGTTTTTACAGATAATTACGAAGATGTAAAAAGCGTTAAAGTTGAGCCTTTAAAACTTGGTGATGATGTGATTTACTTAAGAGGAAAAAAAGCTTACTCAAAAGAGGGATTTAGACTTTATGAGTTTGAAAATAAAAAAGATTTTATCCAATCTTTAAAAGCTAATTTAACGCAAAATCCAAATTTCGTAAAAGAGGCGATGATAGTACGCAAAAAATATGTTAATGAAAATATTGAACATTTTAATGATATGTATAAGCAAAATACATGGAATAAAATCGCATCACCTTTTTTAAACAAAGCAAAAACCAAAGATATACTTAAAAACCTACAAGAACAAGGACGAGAGGTTAAAGACTTATAAATAGGTAAAGTTTTATCTTCAAACCCTAGCACTACTTTAGGCGGTGGTTTTTTTGGTGGAGCTGATGCGACTTTAAATCAAAGAGATTATGACAAAGACGGCAAAAGTAGTTTTGCTGATTTGCTCATTGGTGCAGGTATTGGAATAGGTGGAATTAAAGCACTAGCAAAAAAATATCCTACACTTTTTAAAACTGAAAATGGCGGAGTTAAAGCGGGGGCGTTTATCGATAATGATAGCTCACCATTAAATAAAGCCCTTGATGATATTGTAGCAAATAAAAACACACAACACAAATATATCCCTATGGGTTCAACTCCAAAGATATTTCAAGATGTGGGAATGCCTAATGCCAGAGTAACAATCAATACTAAAGTTATTCAAAAAGTCATGGGCGGAAAACACAATGTAACCAAAGAGCAGTTGCAGTCTTTACCGCAAGAGTTAAACAATCCAATAGCTATAGCAAAAGCAAGTGCAAATTCAAGTAACCCAAACGGATATGTTGTTTTAACAAGTATGTTAGAAAATGTAAAAAATAAAGACTTACCAATCATTACAGCTTTACATATAAAAAACACCAAAAACGGCTTAGAAGTTGTAAATGTTGCTAGTGTTTATGGTAAAAATTTAGGAGGCTTACAAAAGATATTACACAATACTTTATATGTTAATAAAGAAAAATGGGCTACTTTTAACAAGGCTTTTGGGCTCCAATTGCCCTCTAAAGTCGCACATGTTAAAAATAACCCTAGTGATGAAATTATAGCAAACCAGAACTTAAGCGACCATAAAAAACTTTACGCTACACACAGAACCACCTTTGAAGATTTACATAAAATGTTAGATAGTGGAGTTTTACCTGCTCCTAGTTATGCAATAAGTAAAAACTCAAAAACTACTGAAAAGTTTGGAGATATTATTATAGTTCCAAAAGAAAATCATATTGACCCTAAAAGGGGTGCTAGTGTTTATGGTGGAGACGCATGGACGCCTAGAATTAAGTTTAATCCTGACGAGACAATAGAGGTCGCAGACCTAAAAGCCCCTATACTAAAAAAGCGTCCACAACTTAAAAATATTGTTAAACAAGCTCGTAATGGAGATGATTTTTATGATTTAATGTTTAATGATTATCCCACTTATCAATGGCTAGAAAAACAAGCGGGAAAAGATGGCGATTTTTACGAGTTAGCTCAGAAAATACAAGAACAAGTATTTAAAAAACAATCTCCTAGTATTGATAGTAAAATCGAACAAATCAAACAAATGGTACAAAAAAATGGTGGAGATTTAAGAGGCTTAGAAGATGCCTTTACTCCTGAATTTGTGTATAAGTATAAGCAATATTTTAGCCTAGAGGATATGGCAAAAAGGGGCAAAGAATTAAAAACTTTCAAAAACAAAGATAAATTTTATGAAGAAGCAAGTAAAGCCTTAAAGAAAGACATACAGCCACCAGCTGACTATATGGAAGCTAAAAGACTTGATAAAGTTAGGCTAGATGATGTCTCAAGAATTATCGTGCCTAATGAAAAGTATGATGAAGTTGCAAAAATGTTTAAAGATAGAGGCATTGAAGTACCAATAATAAGACAAAGAAAAAATGAAAGCTCAAATAGTGCTATAAAAAGAAGTAGTGATGGCAGCTCACAATATATCTATTCATCACCAACCGTAGGTGGTGCAATCTATGGCGGACTTAGTGGAATGGGCGTTGATTATAATCAAGACGGCAAAAATAACTTAACTGACATTTTAATCGGTGCTGGACTTGGTGCAGGTGGAACAAAACTAGCCACAAATACAAAGATGATAGGAAGTGTTAAAGATGCAACAAGTGATTTTATAGCTAAAAAGATACTTGATACCGATACAGCTGATAGGATATTTGGACACAAGATTTATGGAAAAAAAGCTTATATGAAATACCGCAATGATATGATAAGTAGCAAAAATGCAAAAGATAGCGATTATGAATTGTTACACAATCAATTAAAAACTCTAGATGAGCAAACAAGAACTGATATGCACCGCTACATGAACGGAGATAAAAGTGTAAAGCTAACGCCAAATATAAAAGCCTTAGCAGATAATTATATAAATAAGATAAATCAAGATAGCAATGAACTAGTGGATTTAGGAGTGCTTGACAAAGCAACGGCAGAAAAGTTTAAAGATAGATACATAAGAAGAGTATATGCGTCTAAACTTCAAACACAAAAAGGCAATACCAAAGGCAAAAAGATAGCTAGTATCCATCAAAGGGGCAGAAGCTGGAGCGGTGATGAAGAAGAGTATTTAGAGTATTTGAAAAGTGGCCGGGAGAGAGGGATTCGAACCCCCGGAGGTGTTACCCTCAACGGTTTTCAAGACCGCCGCATTCAGCCAAGCTCTGCCATCTCCCGAATTTTAAAAAAACTAATCTGTCTTTTCTTTAATGTAAGATGCACCTTGATTGACCTTTTTAATCGTCCAATCTTTCGCATCTTTGCTATCCTTTTTTACTCCATTCCAAGTTGCACAAGCAGATAAAAAAACAATGCAAAACAAGACAAGCAATCCTCTCAAGCAATCTCCTTTTATTTGGAGGCGACACCCGGATTCGAACCGGGGATCAGAAAAATCGTGGTGCCCGAGACCGGACTTGAACCGGTACAGTAAAAATTACCGAGGGATTTTAAGTCCCTTGCGTCTACCAATTTCGCCACCCGGGCATATATAAAAAATGGAGCGGGAAACGAGGTTCGAACTCGCGACCCCAACCTTGGCAAGGTTGTGCTCTACCACTGAGCTATTCCCGCAAAATACTATTTCTATCAAAAAAGAGAGGAATTATATCAAAACAAATCTTAAATGTAAATATTTTTAATTATTTTTTTGCATTTTTATTTTTTTAAAATTGGTATGATTATTGCTTATCTTCATAAAAAAGTAAGGAGTTTTTCATGAAGATAACAAGCCAACAAGTCTTTGCGATGCAAGAGATCATGCAACGACAAGATAGAAAAAACAGAAGCGAAAATGAGGATTTTGCTGCGACTTTGAGCAAAACTACCGACAAAGAGGAACTAGATAAAAAAGTCGAAAAAAATATAACCGATAAAGATGTCGATACTTTCATAGACAATCTAACAAACATGGGTGCAAGTGCTTTTTGGTTAAAATTTAACTATGAAAAAATTCAAGATAAAATCAACGAAAAACGAGATGAGTTAATGGAGAAACTTGGCTTAGATGAAGAGGATTTGAAAAACAGAAGCACAAGTAAAGATATCGCTAAATTAGATGCTATTGAGGAGCTAGAAAAGCTACTTGAAGAGTATATAAAAGAGTTAAATGCAAAAGCACAAAAAGATAAAGAGTTGAAAAATCCAAATTCGCAATTAAATATACTTTTAAACTCTTAAATATTTTTACCTTCACAAATAGTTATGATTTTTGACGCCACTTTTTTGGCGTCATCTTTACTATGAGTTACCATCAAAACGCACAAATTTTGTTTTTCACTAAGCTCTTTTATAAGACTTAACAATTCATCTTTTAACTCCTCATCTAAGGCCGAAAAAGGCTCATCTAAAAGTAAGACCGATTTTTCTCGCAAAATCGTCCTACAAAGTGCAGCTCTTTGTTTTTGTCCACCTGAAACTTCGCTTGGCAGTTGATATAAAATGTTTTCAATTTGAAATTTTTTTGCCAAATTATACAACTCTTTTTCTTCATTTTTATTTAGTTTCAATTTTGTATTTACACCCAAAGCGATGTTGTCATGAAGATTTAAATGAGCAAAAAGATTGTTCTCTTGAAATAAAATCGATACATCTCTTTGGTGGATTTCTTGCTTTAAAATACTTTTTCCATCAATTTTTATATCACCTAAATGCGGAGATATAAAGCCAGAAATAAGTGACAAAAGAGTGCTTTTTCCTGCTCCACTTTGCCCTAAAATAGCTGTTACTTCTCCTTTGTATGCATCAAAATTAAAGCACATATTCATGTTTTCATATTTATAGTTTATGTTTTCAATTTTTAACATTTTGTACTCTTTTTAAATGAATTTTGAATAAAAACATACGAAAAAAGACTAATTATAAGTAACACTAAAGCACTCATAGAAGCTTTTTGCATTTGATACGAACCCATTTGCTCATAAAGTAACAAAGGTAAAGTCTTAAAATCATTTGAACCAAATAAAGAAATCACACTCAAATCCCCAAACGACAATATAAAACTAAGCCCAAATGCACTTAAAATAGGCTTTTTTAAAGCTCGAAACTCGACTAAAAAAAACTTATTTAATCCATAAATTCCCAAACTTTTGCATAGGTTTTGATACTCTTGTTCTATGCTAAAAAAAGCTTGGCTTAAACTTGCTATGATGAAAGGGAGTGCAAGCAAGGAGTTTATTAAGACGACAAAATAAAAAGCGTATTTAAAAACATTGATATATGAATTTAATAAAATAAAAGCTCCAGTACTAACAACTATGCTAGGAATTATAAGTATAATTGAGCCTAAATTTTCCATTAAAGATGCTTTTTTGTATTGGTTTTGCATTTTGTATTCACGGCTTGAATTTACTATAAAAATCCCAAAAATTATACTCATGATTGATGAAAAAAAAGCAATTGATAAAGAATTTTTTAAGGCTTTTAATAGATCTAGGCTACATAAATTTTCAAAAAAATTAGCATTTAATCCTTGAAAAAATATAGCAATCAATGGCGGAATAATGAGCAAAATAGACAAAAAAATAATAAAAAAATCTAAAATCTTTAGTGATTTGCTATCAATAAAAATAGTGCAATTTTTATCATAAAAACTTTTATTTATGATATTTTTAGAAAATTTATGAGTTATTAAAGCTAAAATTACACAAATAACTACTTGTAAAATTGATAAAAATCCAGCCATTGATAAGTCATAATCGTACTTGATAGCTTGATAGATCGCTACTTCAATGGTCGTATATGTTGCCCCGCCACCAAGAGCTAAAACGATGGCAAAACTTGTAAAGCATAACACAAAAACTAAACTTAACACATGAAAAAGAACCTGTTTTAATACAGGAAATTCGAGATAGAAAAATTTTTGCCATGCATTAAGTCCTAATTGGGTGGAGATTTTATGTTGATGAGTATCAATTAGACTTAAATTTTCATAAAAAATTTTTGCTGATAAAGGGATATTGAAAAAAAGATGAGCCAACAAAATACCGCTAAGCCCATAAATATTGAAGATATTTTTCTCAAAAAATGAGTTGATAAGTCCACTATTTCCATAAATAGCAACGATGCCAAAAACAGCTATCAAAACAGGCATAACAAAACTAATATTAAATAAAGTAAGCAAATATTGTTTGCCAAAGAAATTTCGCCTATACAGGGCTAAGGCTAAAAATATGGCAAAAAATACACTTAAAATGCTAGATAAAAAAGCTTGAAAAAAGCTAAATTTAACCACATATAAAACATATTCATCTCTTAAAAAATCAAAAAAACTTGACCCTTCATGAATGAAAAACAAAGAGGTCAAACAAGCAAGTACCATAAAAAAAATGGCACTTGCTATAATCTTTGCAATAAGCATTATTTGATGTTAGCTTTTTGCCAAGTTTTAATCCAAATTGTTCTATTTTTTGCTACATCTTCAGGACTAAACTCTAAAGGTTTTACCAGAGGTAAGCTTGAAAATTCGCTAGGTACTTTCACATCTATGACAGGATACATCCAGTTGCTAGTAGGGATGTGAGCTTGAAAATCTTTACTTAAAATAAACTTCATGAAATCATTGGCTAATTTCTCATGTTTAGAGATATTAATTTTTGCTGCGACTTCTGTTTGCATATAATTACCCTCTTTAAATGATAATGCTTTATAGTTATTTTTCTTTTCAGCTACCATATGATAAGCAGGGCTTGTAGTATAAGATAGCACAAAATCACTCTCACCTTTTAAAAACATACTATATGCTTCACTCCAACCTTTTGTCGTAGTTATGGTTTTTTTGACAATCTTTTGCCACGCTTTAGAGCTATCTTTGTCATAAAGTTTTTCAAGCCAAGCTACTAAGCCAAAACCAACAGTTGAGGTGCGTGGGTCTTGATAGATTATACTACCTTTACTTTGCAAAAACTCCTTCATGCTTTGGGGCGGATTTTTTGTCTTGTTAGCATCATAAACAAAAGCATAATATCCATAATCATAAGGGATAAAATACTCATTTTCCCATTTTTTAGGAAGAGTTAGGTTTTTTGTGTCTTGCTTGTGTTTAGCTATCAGACCTGTTTTTAAAGTAGCATCCATGAGATTTATATCAAGTCCTAAAACTACATCAGCCTTTGTATTTTTCCCCTCAAGTCTTAACCTATTTAAGATACTAGCTCCATCATCTAATCCTATGAGATTTAATACACAATTACACTGCTTTTCAAAACTTTTCTTTATTTTTGGTCCAGCTCCCCAACTTGCTGTAAAAGAGTTATAGGTATAAATAGTGAGTTCTTCTTTTGCAAAACCACTGATAGATAAAGCCAACATGAGTAAAAAAACTTTTTTTTTCATAATTTTCCTTTTGATAAATTTCTAATCAGCATTTTATGTTAAAAACTCTTAAAGTTTAATATTTGAAAAAATATTTTTGCATATTGTCTTTTTTTATCTCATGACAAAGCAAAACCTGAAGTAAAACCCTCGCTTTTTGCGGATTTAAATCAAATGAGGTTAAAAAACCATATGTTTCGTCATCAATTTCAGCCTTTTGACTTACAATTCCACTTCCAACTCTTGAGCTTCTAAGTACAATTACTCCTTTTTTACTTGCTTCATGAAGTGTATTTAAGGTCTTTGGATATATATTTCCATTTCCAAGTCCAGCACAAATGATCCCTTTTGAGCCAATACTCATGCTAGTTCGCACAAATGCACTTGTATCATTAAAATGCGAATATACTATATCAACATGAGGCAAAAAATTTATGTTTGATATGTCAAACACGCTTTTAAAAGTATGCAATTTTACACTTTTAAAACAAAAACGAACATTTCCAAAATTTACACTGCCTATCTTACCGCTGTTTGGTGAACTAAAAGCATTTAGGGCTGTTGTGTTTGTTTTACTAATTTCACGGGCGTGATGGATTTCATCATTAAGTACAACTAAGACGCCTTTTTTTCTTGCTTTTTTATTTGTTGCGACACTAAGAGCATTAAAAATATTCATATCCTTATCACTACTTAAAGCCCCGCCACTTCTCATGGAAGCTGTAAAAACGATGGGCTTTTTGGTTTGTACGACCAAATTTACAAAATACGCACTCTCTTCAAGCGTATCACTTCCGTGCAACACCAAAACGCCGTCAATTTTTTTCTTATCCACCGCTTTTTTGCACTCCTTTGCAAGTTTGAGCAAAGTGGCATTATCTAACTCTTGTGAGCCTATATTTGCGATTTGTTTGATTTTTAAATGTGCTATTTGTTCTAAGTTTGGAATTTTATCAAGCAAGGTTTGAACACTTACATCTCCAGCCTTATAGCTAGCATCTGTGGCATTTTGAGAACTTCCTGCTATGGTTCCGCCAAGGGCCAATACGCAAATAGTTTTCATGACATACTCATTTTAAAAAATTCTACTACTTCACCTTGCTTTTTATCTTCGCCTACACAAAGCAAAACAGCATCATTTAGTAAATTATTTGCAATAGCACTACTTCCTGCTACTTTTCCTTCAAAATCAATCTCACCATCTTTTTCATTGCAAGCTACAAACTCAAAAAGTTTGCTCTTTTTTTTGTAATCTTGCTTTAAAATACCTCTGCAAAATCTCCTATCAAAATCAAGCCCTAACCAAAATTCTAGTATTCTTACGCCATATAGAAAAAATCCAGCTATCGAGCTATAAGTAAAACCAGGAAGTGCGATGATGTATTTTTCGCCTATCTTTGCTACTCTTATGTGTCTTCCTGGTTTTATGGCTGAACCTTCGACTATCAACTCACAATCAAGCTCTTTAACTACATCTTTTACAAAATCATAATCTCCCACACTAACTCCGCCTGTGGTTACGACCATATCAGCTGTACTAAGCCCTTTTAGGATTTTTTTTCTAATCGCCTCTTTATCATCTTTTTCAAGTCCTAAAAGTATAGGCTCACCTCCAACTTCTTTTACTATGCTAGCTAAGGCTAGATGGTTTGTGCTTCTAATCTGCGAACTTCTTGTCAAGCTTTCGCCTAAATTTACTATCTCATTTCCAGTGGCCAAAATGGCAACTCGAGGGCGAATTTTGACCTCTACTTGTGCTTTTCCTTGTTCGGCTAGTGTTGTGATTTGGGCAAATTTTATGGTCGTTCCTTGTTTTATTAAAATATCACCTTCTTTATAACTTTCTGCTTTTTTTCTTACTGCAAAACCTTTTGGAACTGGTTTTATGATCTTGATCTTATCTCCCATGACTTCAACATTTTCTATAGGGATTAAAGTATCACTTCCACTACTCATGAGTGAACCTGTGAAAGTTTTTATACATTCGCCTTTGCCAATTTTTATGTTTGGTTCATCTCCTGCTTTTAAAGAGCTTAATATTTTTAATTCATCAACCTCATCATGAGCAAATGCGTATCCGTCCATACTTGAAGTTGGGTGAGCTGGATAATTTGCCTCTGCAATTAAATCACTTGCTAAAATCCTTCCATGAGATTGTAAAAGTCCTACAAATTCACTTCTATCAAATTTAAATAGTGAATGTTGTAATGCCTTTATGGTCTCTTCATAACTTTTAAATTTTTTCATTTTTCTCTCCTAATAATCCCGCATAGCTTAATGCTTTGCTTCTTTTTTTTGCATAAATTCTTTGCCCGTCTTTTAAGTCGTATTTCCAAATCGGTGCATTTGCCTTAAAATCTTCAACAAAAACATCAAGCATTTCTAACCCAACTCTTCTTTTTGGTGATACAACTGCACACATAAATGAGCTTTGAGAGATCAAAACATCTCCTTTTGAATGAGCCATGAGAAGATATGAATTTTTATCTTTTAATTTTTGTTTCCATGTCTCAAACCAATCTTTAAGCATAGTCTCATTGATGTCAAAACTAAGCCCACTAATGCCATCTTCAGCCCTTACTATGCCCACAAAACTTACAAATGCTCCACAATTTTTTTGCTTAATCGCTTCATGCCATGAGTTGAAAATATTTTCAACTTCTAGTCCATTTTGATAAATTTCTAACACTTCTAACCTCCACAAACTGGTGGCAAAATAGAAATTTTATCGCCCGATTTTAGATCAACATCCAATGATGAGACGATTTTTTCATTTACTGCAACAGAACTGATGCTTAACCACTCTTTTAAACTCTCATCTTTTTGCAAAATCTCTTTTAGTTCATGAAGATTTTTAATCTCAAGACTTAAATCTTCTTTGTCAATTGGACCTAAAAATTCAACTTTTACCATATAATATCCTTTTATTTTTCTAATTTAAGCACAATTTTACCAAATAAAGTCTATATTTTTGATTTAGTTTTTTAAAAAAGGACATTCATGAAACACGCACTTATTATAAATGCTCATCAAAAGCACGATAAATTAGCTGATGGGCGATTGACAAAAGTTTATATAGAAACAGCAAAAAAGTTTTTAACCTCTAGCGGATATGAAGTAAAAACTACAAATATAGAGCAAGGTTATTATATAGATGAAGAGATAGAGAAATTTCAATGGGCATATTATTATGTATTTCAATTTCCAGTTTTTTGGATGGGAGTTCCATGGCTTGCTAAAAAATATATTGATGAAGTTTTCTCACAAGGTAAAGGTATTGCTACTTTTCAAAATGATGGAAGAATACCAAAAGATCCAAACTCAAAATACGGCACTGGCGGTTTGATGAAAGGAAAAAGATATATGCTTAGTCTTACTTGCAACTGCCCTGAAAGTGAATTTAACAATCCTGCAGGTTTTTTTAAGGGTGCTAGCATAGACAATGCTCATGTCGGTTTGCATAAAATATTTCAGTTTTGTGGAGCTTCACAACTAGAAACTTTTGCTTCATTTGATGTATATAGAGGTGATTTGGATATTTCAGATCAAAAAGAGAAATATTTAAAGGTATTGAGTAGAAATTTTTTGTAAAAAAGTATTTGGGCTTTTAAACACAAAAGCCCAAATTATTCATGACTATGTTTTAATTCCATTCGTTGGAGTTGTAAATGCCTAAAAGCAATATAATATCATCATCAATCAAATAAGGTATCGTATAGCCTTTAAAGATGAAATCTCTTGTGTTTTCGTCATGTAGTGTTATTTTTGCAAGCGGGTCAAGAGACAATAGAAGTGATTTGATATTTTCTAAAACATTGCTTGATAGGTTTGTTTGTATATTTATGGTTTGCATTTTTAAAGCTCCTATTTAAATGAAATGAAGCATTGTATCATATTCGAGTAAGAAATTGCATAAAAGATAAGAATAGCCAAAAGTGGCTATTCTTGATTATTGTTTAAGTTGAAGTAGTGTGTTTAGCATTTGGTCTGAGGTTGTGATGGTTTTTGAGTTTGCTTGAAAACCTCTTTGAATGACGATGAGTTTTGTTAGCGACCTTGACAAATCCACATTACTCATCTCAAGACGATTTGACTTTATTGTGCCTCTTCCACCTGTTTTTGCAGTACCTATAGTAGGTTCTCCTGAGTTTGCAGTTTGCAAAAACATATTTCCACCAGTAGCTTCTAAGCCTTCATTGTTTGTAAATCTAGCTAAAGCAACTTGACCTAAAATGCGGATTTGGTCGTTTGTAAATGTACCTATGATATTTCCAAAATCATCAATTCTTATGTTTTCGATGTTTCCGCCCGCATATCCATTTACATCTTTGTTTGAAACATGAGATATTTGGTCATAACTAGTAAGCCCATCAAATCCACCGATCTCACCTAAGTTAAACTTTATGATTTGTTCAGATGCTGCACCATTGTTTGGATTATAACTTATACTTGGTGGAGAGTAAGAGCTTAAAGCACCTCTACTATCAAATCTTACACGACCTGTTACTATATTTTTATTTTTTAGTTTTGCTCCCGTATCATTTATAAAACCTGGTTCTGGAACACTGATTTTAACTATCCATTCTGTACCATTGTCAAGGGTATTATTTATTTTTGTATATTCTATGCGTAAGTTATGTTTTGAACCTAAAGTATCATAAATATCTTGACTGCTAGCCATAGAGGATAGACATAGACTTTGTGAAGTTCTAAATGATTCTTTTTTGGTCATTCTTCCTTCTAAGTTTTTCATGACTGCTGTAAACTTGCTATTTTCTGCTATACCATTAACACCTAATTCATCATTACTAAAGCCTGTAATAGAAACATCTAAATCCATATTGTCTGTATTTTTTTTAATCTCAAATTGACCCACTTTATTTACGGTTACATCAATATCACTTAAATCAAATGTCTTTGCCGCACCGGTCATGACAGATTTAGCTGCATCTTCATGTAACCATGCTCTTAAATCCTCTGTAGTCGTAAAAATTCTAGCATCTTTATCGCCTATAGCAGTTGTGTTTCCGCTATGGTAAGCTTCATAATTTGCACCATTTTTTACATATTGATACTTATGAGCCGTAATCACTTCTGCACCCCCATTACCTGCTGTTAATCCTGCTGTTTCGCCTCCGCCGTTAGGAATGGTGATTTTTATGTTTTTTGAACTTTCTAAGGTGCCTGTTCTATTATCATTAGTTAAAGTAATACCTGCTGGTACTTTATTGCCTCCAACATCAACATCTTTTATCGTCGCGACCACACCTGTTTTACTAGTATATAAGTTAATGATTTTTAAAAGCTCTTGGGCATTTTTTTCAGAACTTCCTTTATTTAATTTGCCTGTAATTTCTACTCCATTTAATTCAAATTTTATATCTGTATCAGTAGCACTAATGGCATCATCACTTGAATAAATGGCATTTTTATAGCTTACCCAAATGCCTTGATTTTGTCTAAGAGCTAGTGATGAGCCAGCATCATTAAATACAACTCCCATATCATAAGCTACCTCTACCATCTCTTGATCTTTGTTAAATTTATAATCTTCATAATCTTCTTCATCATGATCTATAAAAGGAGAATTTTTATCTTCTCTATATTTGCCATGCTTAACATCAAGGGAGCTAATAAATTTTCTAAATTCACCGACTTCGTTTCCAGAGTTTAAGTTTGCTTTTAAGCCTACATAATCTGTAGCCATAGCTTCAGCTTTTAAGCCTTCAGGAATAGTGATGTCTTCTATGGGCTTTGTAGGATCAACGCGTTTTGTTACAGGGTCTTGCATCCAGCCTTGTACGATGTAGCCTGAATTATTTACCAAATTTCCCATACCATCTCTTGTAAATTCACCATTTCTAGTATATTTGTTTGTTCTTCCTCCATTATCACTAACAACAAAAAAACTATCTCCTTCTATGGCTAGATCCGTTCCAACATCAGTAGTTTCAAGCGAACCACCCTTAAAAACTTTTGTGGTTGCTTCTGCTGTAACGCCTAAGCCTATTTGCATCGAATTTTTACCACCTGCTTTGCTGTGAGGTCCTGTAGCAGTTCTTATCGTTTGACTTATTTGGTCTGCAAAACTTACTCTTCCGTATTTATATCCAACGGTATTTACATTGGCGATGTTGTGTCCTTCAACATCCATTCCTACTTGGTGTGCTTGTAATCCGGAAACGCCGGACCATAATGAACGCATCATAGTTTATTCCTTTTAATTAGCTTTTGCCTTTTTTCTTGCTAACTATAAGCAATAAGTGTGCCAAAGTGTATCTCATGAGAAGTTAAAGTGGCAAAAATATTTTAATTTCGCCTTTCATATTCGTCAAAATCAAACTCTTTGATGATTTTAAAATCTCCATTTAGATCGATTTTTGCAAGACTTGGCAGTTTTATACCATTAAAAGTTGTATTTTTTACTATAGTATAGTGAATTTGGTCTTTAAAAATGAGTTTATCACCTATGCTCAAAAGCTCATCAAAGCTATAATCACCCATGATATCACCAGCTAAACAAGTATTTCCAGCCAACCTATAAGTATGAGCTTTTTTATCTGGCAAATCCGCATCTTCAATCTCTGCTCTATAAGGCATAGCTAAAGTATCTGGCATGTGTGCTTCTGCTGAAGTATCAAGTATAGCAATGCTCATGTCATTTTGAACTATATCTAAAACACTCGCTACCAAATCGCCACTTTGCCAACCTATGGCTTCGCTAGGTTCTAAAAAAACTTCTAAGTGAGGGTATTTTGCTTTGAAATCTTTTAGTAGTTTTATAAGCAAATCCACATCATAATCGGCCCTTGTGATATGATGACCGCCACCGAAATTGACCCATTTCATTTGAGGCAAAAACTCTCCAAATTGGCTTTCAAACTCTTTCATGACGACTTGCAAGGCATCTGCGTTTTGCTCACATAAGGCGTGAATATGAAAACCCTCTAAGCCATCAAGCAAATCTGGCTTAAACTCCTCTTTTTTCACGCCTAAACGAGAAAATTTTCCGCAAGGATTGTAAAGCTCAACTGGAGAAAATGAAGTTTGAGGATTTAATCTCATGCCACAACTTGCCTTTTTTGTAGCTTTTTGTTTAAATTTTTGCCACTGGTTAAATGAGTTAAATACCACATGAGTACTCAAATCCAAAATCTCATCAATCTCATCATCTTTAAAAGCGGGGCTATAAGTATGAACTTCTTTTGAAATCTTACTAGCCATCTTAGCTTCCCAAAGCCCACTAGCACTTGCTCCGCTAAGATATTTTTTTATCAAATAAAAACTATCTTGCAAAGCAAAACCCTTTAGGGCAAGTAGTATTTTTACCCCCGTTTGCCTCTGTACGCTTTGCAAAAGCTCTAAGTTTTTAACTAATTTTTGCTCATGAAGAAGATAACAAGGTGTTTTTATCTGGTCTAAATATTTTTTTGTCATTTTTTTTCCTTAATTCAGTTTTTAAAGTTTTTGAAATGCCATGAGTGTATATGTCGATATCCGCATTTTGATTTTTGCTAAATAAGGTTAAAGTGTTGTCGTCTATGTAATTGTCTGTCAAAATAATCTTTTTTTTAGCACTTCTTATGAGTTGGGATATAAAATTATGAGCATCAAAAATGTGTCCATTGTACAATATGACCTGATTTGGATTTTTATGCTCAAGTGCTTTAAATAGCGTATCGATTTTTTCAAACATGAGGGCGTTTTGAACCAAAAAAGTTCTTATGATATTTAGCGTTACATTAGTCGAAGTTTTGCTTTTTAATATGGTAGCTAACATATAAATACCTTGTTTAGTAAATACTTTTGGATTGTATTTAGTATGTTTTCCTCGCCCAATCTCTAAAGTCGAAAATTTCGACCTTAAAAATTTTGCTTCATCTTCAGTAGTTTGAAAATAAAAATCTTCTGGAAATTTATCAGCATTATTTTTCACAACTTCGTTTATTCGTTTTGTCTGCACGCCATAAAGCTCGGCTAAATTCTTATCTAACATTACTTATTTGCTTCTAATATTATAAATTTTTGATTTTATATCCAAATTTATTGTCAGTTTTTGCATAACTTTTTTAACCTTTCAATAAAGCTTTCAAAATATTTTTCATTTTTTGATATTTAGACTATAGCCTATGCCTTTTACTATCTTGATGCAATCTTTAGGTAGCTTTTTTCGTATGCGTCTAACTAAGGCTCTAATGTTCATAAGCGAACTCTCTTCACCTTCCCACACATACTCTTCTATTTCGTAAAAGCTAAAAATTTGGTCTGTATTTTTGCTTAAAAGCTCAAGTAACAAAAGCTCTTTTCTCGCAAGTTTGATAAGAATTGCGTTTTGAAACAAGCATCTTTTTTCTATGTCAAAAACGATGCCATCTCCTAAATTTAAAAGTGTTAGTTTGGGTTCGCACATTTTTTTGACTTTTTGGACAAGTTCGTAAATAAAAAATGGCTTTTTTAGATAATCATCACAACCAATTTCGTAAGATTGTTTAATTTTTTGCAAGTCATGATTTGAGCTAATGATGATACTAGGGGTCTGTTTGTGATGAATTTTGATATGTTTTAAAACACTGATTCCATCAAGCGATGGAACATTGATGTCTAAAATAAAACATGAGTATCCATTATTTATCTTCTCAAGTGCTTTTTCACCATCATTTATAGTATCAACAATATATCCTTCATGACTTAAAGCAGTTTTTATAAGACTGCATAATCGTTCATTATCTTCTAATACTAAAATTTTCAAAGCCTAACCATTTGTGATTTTTGTCATAATAGTACAAAAAAGAGCTTTAAAACTCCCTTTTTTGTACTAAAATAATTCACAAATATCGTTAAAGCTTTTATAAAAGCATAGGCGCTAAAACAAATCCTAATGCAACTGATAATACAATAGCTAAAATTCCTGGAAGAAAAAATGCATGGTTAAATACATATTTTCCTATTCTTGTCGTACCTGTGTCGTCCATTTGAACTGCTCCTAAAAGTGTAGGATAAGTAGGAAGGACAAAAAGTGCTGAAACCGCAGCAAAGGAAGCAACGATGATATAGACTTGATCTGGATTTTGCGGAGTAATGCCAAGTGCAAGTATAACTGCTGGCATAAGTGCCTTTGTAGTGGCTGCTTGTGAATACAAAAGCATACTAGCAAAGAAAAGTGCAACCGCTAAAAGAAATGGATATTTGCCGACCATCTCCCCTGCTACGCCTTTGATCTCATTTACATGAGCACCTACAAAAGTATTTCCAAGCCACGCGACCCCAAGTACACAAACGCAAGCAACCATACCGCTTTTAAATACACTCGAATTTACAAGTCCATCGCTATCGACTTTACAAAACATAACGATAAATGCACCAACGCCTAACATAAATGTCATGATGGCGTGATTTCTTTTTAAGATGACAGGGTCTATCAACGCGACATTTTTTGAAATCGCAGTTGCATAAAAGACGACTGCTATGACGCCGATTAGAAAAATCAAAACTGACCTTTTAGCTTCAGGTGTTACTTCTTTGTATTCAACTTTTTCGCTAACTGCTTTTACAAGACCCGCTTTTACTCTTCTTTGATAAATCGCATCATCGCTTAGTGTTAGATTGCTAAATTTACTCATGATAAAAGCTGTCAAGATGCAACCTGCATAAGTAGTAGGGATACAAATTGCAAGCAACATAGGATAACTAACTCCTAAGGGCTCGATAATTCCGCTTAAAAATACAACAGCCGCTGAAACAGGGCTAGCTGTGATTGCGATTTGACTTGCGACAACTGCTATGGAAAGTGGGGCTGATGGTTTTATATTTTGACCTTTAGCGACTTCAGTGATGACAGGAATCATCGAAAATGCCGTATGGCCAGTACCAGCTAAAATAGTTAAAAAATAAGTAACAGTAGGTGCTAAATAGTTTATATATTTTGGATTTTTTCTCAAAATCTTTTCAGCAATTTGCACTAAATAATCAAGTCCTCCTGCCATTTGCATAGCCGTAATAGCACCAATAACTGACATAATGATTAATATTACATCAACAGGAATACCGCCTGGTTTCATGCCTAACACTAATGACAATATCACAACACCAAGTCCACCTGCATAACCAATAGCCATGCCGCCTAATCTAACGCCTAAAAAAATGGCAAATAAAACTACTAAAAATTCTACACCAATCATTCCATCTCCTTTTATTTATTTTTTCAAAATTTGAGGCGATATTACGCCTCAAATAACTACTCTCCCATTCGTGGGTCAAGCATATTTTTTGGTTCTAAAATTCTATCGATCTCTTCTTTGCTCAAATAACCCTTTTCCAAACAAATATCGCCAACTGCCTTACCAGTTTGCAATGCCTCTTTAGCAATGCCAGCTGATTTTTCATAGCCTATATAAGGATTAAATGCTGTAACGATGCCGACCGAATTTAACACCGCATCTAAGCAAGCTTCTTTGTTGGCGGTAAGTTTAGAGATAGCTTTTGTAGCTAATGTTTTCATGGCATTTTCTAATATAATGATCGAATTTAACAATCCATAAGCTATGCCTGGCTCAAACGCATTTAATTCAAACTCGCCTCGCTCAGAGCAAAGCATGATGGTTACATCATTGCCTATTACTTCATAGCAAGCCTCACCTACAACTTCAGCAATTACAGGATTTACTTTTCCTGGCATGATGGAACTTCCTGGTTGCATTTGAGGTAAATTTATCTCTCCTAAACCGCATCTAGGACCTGAATTCATGAGCCTTAAATCGTTTGCGATTTTGCTTAGTCTAACCGCAGCCGTTTTTAAAGCACCACTTACATGAACAAAATCAGCAGTATCTTGAGTAGCCGCTATGAAATCATCAGCAGGTTTAAACTCAAAACCTGTTATTTCGCTTAATAGCTTATGTACAACTTCTTTATATTTTGGATGACAATTTATACCTGTACCTATGGCAGTAGCTCCCATGTTAAGATAACTCATGGACTCTTGAGCGGCTTTAATCTTTTCGATATCGCTTTTGATATAACTTGCAAATGCTTGAAAAGTGTTTCCTAATGTAGTTGGTACCGCATCTTCAAGTTCTGTACGACCCATTTTGATGATGTCTTTATACTCTTTAGCTTTAATTTCAAGCTCATTTTTTAAAAGCTCCATCGCCTTTAACAAATCGTTTAATTTAGCATAAGCTGCCACTTTAATCGAACTTGGATATGTATCATTTGTGCTTTGACCTAAATTTGTATGATCATTTGGATGAAGGTATTGATACTCACCTTTTTTATGCCCCATGATCTCTAATGCAACATTTGTGATGACCTCGTTTGCATTCATGTTTGTACTAGTTCCGGCACCACCTTGAATCATATCTACTACAAACTGATCTAAAAATTCTCCCGCTATAAGCTTATCACTCGCCTTTGCGATAGCATCTGCTTTATCAGCATCTAAAACTCCTACTTCTTTATTTGCCAAAGCTGCTGCTTTTTTTACTTGTGCAAATGCTTTTACGAAAAATGGATAATCACTCAATTTTCTTCCGCTTAAGTGAAAATTTTCCAACGCTCTGCAAGTTTGCACACCATAATAACACTCATTAGAGATCTCTTTATCTCCAATAAAATCATGTTCTATTCTAAAAGACATGTTTAGCTCCTTAAAGTTGTAATTATGAAATTTTAAACACCGAAAATGAACTAAAAGTGATTTTTTGCAGAAAAATGTAAAGTTTTTTGCTATTTTCCTGCTTTAAGTAAAATCTTATCAAACACACAAGTTGGCAATGCTTTTTTTAAATACCATAGCAAAATCGTAGCCCAAGTAACTTGATATCTTGCTTTTGGAGATGGCGAATTTATAGCTTTTAACAAGCTTTCATGAACCGCATCGCTATTTAGTGTAAAAGGAGCGTCTCCTTTTTGACTATTTAGCCTTTGTAAGGTCTCTTTGTAAGTATTTTTATGAAAACTATTTTGCATATCGATATTTTGTTTTAGTTTTTTAAGTGCAGTTTCGCGAAATTTTGTCCTAATAGGACCTGGTTCGATCAAAATGACTTTAATATCACTACCCGCAGTTTCAAGCCTAAGTGCGTCTGCAAAACCCTCTAACGCAAACTTGCTAGCATTATATGCCCCGCGAAATGCCATACTCGCAAATCCTAAAACCGAGCTATTGAAAATAACCCTACCGCTATTTTGCTCACGAAAAACTTTCATGACAAGACTGACAAGCTCAATAGGACCAAAAACATTTGTCTCAAACTGCCCTTTTATCACTTCACGACTCAAATCCTCCACAGCTCCCGCCTGACCAAAACCAGCGTTATTAAACAATACATCAAGCCTTCCGCCACTCCCAGCTAAAACTTGCTCTAAACCCTCATGAATGCTTTTAGTATCTGCTACATCGAGCTTACAACACCAAATTCCCTCGTTTTGAAATCTTTTTACATCTTCATCGCTTTTGCAAGTACCATAGACTTTATAATCACTATTTTTATGCAAAGCCTTTAAGCAAAATTCGCCAATGCCAGTGGAACAACCTGTTATTAAGATATGTTTTTTATGCGTCATGAAATCTCCTTTTTTGTTTTACTTAAGATATCTTTGTATGGATTTTTCATCCTCTAAAGGGGAGAAATATTTTTTTAAAAAAGCTTGTCCATTTTGCATAAAATCTTCATATATGTCTGGATTTTTGATTGGGAGATTGTTTTTATTTGCTATATTTTTCATCTCTTCTTCGCAAAAAGCTCTTATGTTTGAGCAGATATCTTCTAGTGAATTTTCACTTTTTAGCTTTAAATCCTCATAGCTTTCAAGTAAGTTAAAGTCAAAATTTTTTAAAATAATATATAAATCAAAATAGTCCCTTATCTCGTTTCGTCCGTAACTTGCATCTAGTTTGTTTATGAAAATATTTTTTATATTATCGAGCAAAAAACCATTGATTTGCTTATAATCGCCAATATGTCTTAAACGCTCATGAATGAGATCAATTTTAAGATTGCTTTTTGGTAAATGCAAGCGTTTAAAGGAGTGAGAATTTACCTTTATGTCAAATTTTACGCCTTCAAGATATAAAATTTCTATAAAATTATTAAGCTCGCTTGCTGTTTTCATGCTAGTGTCAATCGTGTATAAATCCAAATCGTCCGAATATCGGTAGCCATTTAAAATAAAACGATTTAACGCCGTCCCTCCGCTCAAATATAAACCGCAACCGCTTTTTGCCAAAATATTTAAAATCTCATCTTGTGATTTGTATAATTTTTCATATTTTTTGGCTAATTCCATACCCTTATCCTCGTGCAATATGAACCATCAATATAAAGATTAATCAAGCTATCAAGTCTTCTTTTTAGGTATATTTTATTGAAATTTCCCAAATTTTTTGATTTTTCTATTATAAATTTCTTTAATAATTTTTCATCAATTATAGCCAAATCCCTAATCATGAAAGAAGAATTTTGCAAAATGGCATTAAAAATCTTTTTAGCAAAAATAGGATCATGTATGTTGTCCGCAATCTCTTGTGGAGTTAAATTTGTATTGCCCCAATAACACTCTTTTAAGATAAATTTAGCTATCGATATTTTTGATTTTTTGCTTAATATTTGATTTACCATGATGCAAAATCCTCACTTAAAACTTACTTCACCTCAAAACTTTCATCTTCTCCCATTTCGATGATTTGCCATGGAAGTCCTTGTTTGTTAAGCTCGTCCATGAATGGTTTGGCGTCAAAATTTTCCATGTTAAATACTCCATTTCCACTCCAAATACCTTTTGCTATGAGTAATGAGCCGATCATGGCAGGAACTCCTGTGGTATAGCTAACTCCATTTGCTCCTGTCTCTTTGTATGCGTCTTGGTGGTCGCATATGTTGAAAATGTAGATTTTTTTCTTTTTTCCATCTTTTATTCCAGTAATAACACAACCAATATGAGTTTTGCCCTTTGTTCGCTCACCTAAAGTCGCGGGGTCAGGAAGTAAAGTCTTTAAAAACTCCATTGGTACGATTTTTTGCCCCTTATGCTCAACTGGTTCGATGCCTAACATTCCCACATTTTGTAAGCAATTCATGTGAGTTAGATAGCTTTGTCCAAAGGTCATGAAAAATCTAATTCGCTTTAGCCCTTTGATGTTTTTCACTAAACTTTCCATCTCTTCATGATATAAAAGATAGCTATCATAAACCCCAACATAAGGGTATTTCCACTGCATTTTTATCTCCATAGGTTTTGTGCTAATCCACTCACCACTTTCCCAATATCGCCCGTTTGCACTCACTTCACGAAGATTTATCTCAGGATTAAAATTTGTTGCAAATGCATAGCCATGATCGCCTGCGTTGCAATCTAGTATATCGATATAATTTATCTCATCGAAAAGGTACTGCTGAGCATAAGCGCAAAAAACATTTGTAACACCGGGGTCAAATCCACTACCAAGTAACCCCAAAATTTCGGCTTTTTTAAACTCATCATCTCTTGCCCATTGAAGTTTATATTCAAATTTTGCCTCGTCTGGGTGTTCATAATTTGCCGTGTCTATATAATGGACTTTGCACTCACGACACGCGTCCATGATCGCTAAATCTTGATATGGCAAAGCTACATTTAACACCAAATCAGGCTTATGTTTTTTGATCAAAGCTACCATATTTTCGACCTTATCAGCATCAACTTCATCGGTTGTTATCTGCACTCCTAAACGCTGTTTTATCTCACTTGCTATCTGGTCGCATTTTGATTTTGTTCTACTTGCTAGTATGATATTTGAAAAAGTGTCGCTATTCATGGCACATTTGCTTGTTGCTACGCGACTTACTCCACCTGCTCCTATGATTAAAATTGTTTTCATGTTACTCCTTTGGTAGTGAATTTATTATAATTTTTGCTAATTTTAAAGCATTGCTTCTGTGTGAAATGGCTAGTTTTTCATAAGCCTCCATTTGCCCTAAAGTTCGGGTTTCGTTTAAGGGTATAAAAGTCGGGTCATAACCAAAACCCTTATCGCCCCTTTGCTCATCGATGACATGACCATACATATATCCATGAACGCTAAAATCACCCCATTTGCAAGTGAGTGCCATACAAGTCGTGTAATAAGCTGGAGTTTTTTTAACTTTAAGCTCTTTTAAAGTATCGACAAGTTTTTGAGTATTTTTTTTATAACCCGCGTTAAGACCCGCATATCTCGCACTATAAATGCCAGGTTTTCCGCCCAAAAGTGGCACACATAAACCGCTATCATCTGAAATACAAATGATATCGTCTCTCTTTAATGCCTCAAAAACCGCACGAGATTTTATGAGGGCGTTTTGCTGAAAAGTCGTGCCGTTCTCTTCTATCTCAAACTCTTGAATAAAATCACCCCAAGCATCTACCTTAAGTGGTGATAAAAAATCTTTTATCTCAACAATTTTTTCTTTGTTCGAGGTTGCTAAGATGATCTGCATTTTACTGCCTTAAATTTTTTGGTAAATTTTAGCAAGATTTTACTTAATGTTTTGCATTTAAACATTCTAAAAAATACATTTTAGGACAAAAAGTCATATCCTACATTAAACTCTCAAGCGTAATTTTAATACTTTGTATCAAATCAGAAGTCCTAAGGCTAAATTTTAAAACCTTATTTTGTAAATTCTTATCTTTTCTATTGCTAAAATTATACCTTTTTGTCTTTTATTAGCTTGAAATGTATCTAAAAAGTATCTAGTTTTATATGTCTTCGTATGATTAGGATTATATAATTCCCATAAAATGGGCGTTTGATAAGAAAGTGGCTCCGGATACTGGATTCGAACCAGTGACCAAGTGATTAACAGTCACCTACTCTACCGCTGAGCTAATCCGGAATACTTATAAAAGAGAAACGAAATTATACATAAAAAAAAATGATTTGTCAAGAGAAATTTTGCAAAATATTTTTTAAGATTCACAAATTAAGTGTTTTTTGATGATTTTTTTGGTCAATTGTTTAGTCATTTTCAACACTTGTTTGATCTGCTTTGGAGTGATATTGTCTACATGAATGCCTCCTATTATGCAGATATTTTTCCTTGTATGCTTTTTGAGTTTTAAAGCCATGAGATTTAAGGCTATGTCATCTTTGTGAAATTTGTAAGCAATGCTTTTGCTTTGGGTTTGATTTGTTAAAACACAAGCTCCGATATGAGGTTTATCGCCGCCTGTGATGATTAGCAAAATATCATCGCCTACTTTTGAAAATTTTGCTTTAAGTTTGATATTTTTACTTTTTATTTCCATCTTTTGTAGCCTTTTAGTTCGATGTCAAAAAAGCTTAAAATTTTTCCTATGATGTGAAGTTGCATCTGTTTAGAGGTTTTTATGTCGTTATAGCAGCTGATAAGTGGCGGGATTATGCTTACTTTTTCTAGTCGCGAGAGTTTGGTTAGATTTTCAAGATGGATAGTGTTAAGTGGGCTTTCTCGTGGTACCAAGATGAGTTTTCGCTTCTCTTTTATGCATACATCAGCCGCCCTTAGTAGTAAATTTAGCGATAAGCCGTTGGCTATGGCACTTACACTTTTCATGCTGCAAGGGATTATAATCATGCCTTCAGTTTTAAAAGTTCCACTCGAGATGGAGGCGGCTAAGTCGTTATTTTTATGATACACATCTGCTAAGTATTTAAACTTTTTTTTATACTCATGTTTTAAAGTTAGCTTCGCTCCATCGCTCATGACTAAGTGGGTTTGGATATGGTCAATTTTTTTTAGTTCTTTTAAAAGCCTAATCGCTAGTATAACTCCACTAGCTCCAGATATGCCTATTATTATTCGTTTCATGAGATGGCTTTTAAATATTTGTAACTTTTTGTATAACCCACATGCAAAATCCTAAAATCAATGCACTAATTATACTGATTACGATTGTTCCGCTTTGTGCTTCCATTTAGTTTGCCAAATCCACCATAGACCACATAGGTAAAAATATACCTAGTGCTAAAATTAAAACAAAACCAGCGATTGCTGCGATGAGTATAGGCTCTATCATCGTCGATATATTGTCTATGATGTAGTTATATCTATTATCATAAAGTTTATTTACTTTTCCTAGCATTTTACCAAGTGAGCCTGTATCTTCGCCTGCTTTTACCATTTGGGTAACCATACTTTCAAACTGACCGCTTTCTTTGAAACCTTGTGTTAAACTTCGACCCTCTTCGATGGCTTTTGGAATCTCGTCAAGCCTACTTTTAATATAGTCATTGTCAACGACCCCTCTTGCTATGGATATGGCATCTAGCATGGGTATTCCTGCGTGTGCTAAAACCTCAAAAAGATAGGTAAACCGCCCTATCATGGCATAATAAGTAACAGGACCCACTATATAGACTTTTAGCATTAATTTATCACTATACCATTTCCATTTTGCATTTTTTTTATACATATAGCCTAAAAATCCTGAAATCAAAAATGCACTTACAACGATCAAAACTCCATAATCTTTAAGTGAAGCTTCTGCCCAAAGTAATACTTTGGTAGGAAAAGGTAGCTCCATTCTTGTCTCTTTAAAAAATGCTTCAAATTGTGGTACGACATAGGTTATTACGATGCCAAATGCTATCATCATGGCAAAGACGATAAACATCGGATATCTTGTTGCTTTTTTAAATTTCATTCTATTTTCATGAATTTTTTGTAAAATTTCGCCAAGTCTTGAGACTGATTGTGCTAAAGTACCTGTTTGTTCTCCTAAAGAAAACATAGATAAGCTTAGATTTGTCAATTGAGTTTTAAATTTATCCGCACTATTTGTAAGGCTTTGTCCACTTTCAATATCGCTTAAGATAGTTTGAAAAATCGCCCTTACTGACTTATCTTTAGTATCTTCTATGCATTGTGCAAGGCAACTATTTACAGGCATTCCAGCATCTAGCATGGTTGAGAGTTGATCTAAAAAAGCTATATAGGCTTCTTGATCTACAGGTTTATTTTTTATAGGGTTTTTTCTCTCTTCGAGCCGTTTTGTAAATTGCATAGTAAGAGGCTGCGGACATTTTCTCACTTCAAGTAAAGCACCTAATGATGCAGCATTAAATATATTTAATGCCTCTTTTTTATTTTCAGCCTCATACACTACATGCGATTTAACCTTGCCTTTTTTGTAAAAAATTTTATAAAAACTCATTTTATTCTTTTGCCACTCTTAATACTTCATCTAAGGTTATAACTCCGTTTAATGCTTTGCTTAAGCCATCAACGACCATAGGTTCAAAACCCTCTTTCTCTTTTGCAAATTTTGCTATTGCATATTTTGATTCTCCATCGGCTACCATTTTAGCAATATTTTCATTCACTTTTAATATTTCAGATATCAAAATTCGACCAGAGTATCCAGTATGGTTACACTTAGGGCAACCTCTTCCTGCATAGAATTTAGCATTTTCAGGAATATGCTTTTCTAATCGTTGTAAAATATTTCTATGAGGTTTTATCTCCATTTTGCATTCTGTACAAATCTTTCTTACAAGTCTTTGTGCTACAACTGCGACTAAAGAGTCGGCTATAAGATATGGTTTTAGTCCCATTTGTACCATTCTTCCTATAGCACTTGGAGCATCATTTGTGTGCAAAGTTGAAAATACTAAGTGTCCTGTAAGTGAAGCTTGTGCTGCGGCACTTAATGTGTCAATATCTCGTATCTCGCCTACCAAAATAATGTCAGGGTCTTGTCTCAAAAATGACCTCAAAGCTTCAAAAAATGTAAAACCAATTTTTTCATTTACTTGGACTTGTTGGACTAGTGGAAGTTGATATTCGATTGGGTCTTCTATGGTCATGACTTTATTTTCAATATTTTTTACTTCATTTAAAGCTGCATATAGAGTTGTAGTTTTACCACTTCCTGTTGGTCCCGTGATTAAAACTATACCAAATGGAGAGTGTATGACATCATTAAACACATCTAAGTTATTGTTTTCAAAACCTAACTCATGAAGTTTTAGAAGTATTTTTTGCTGATCAAGAATACGCATAACTATACTTTCGCCAAACATAGTAGGAGTCGTTGAGAGACGAAAATCGTATTTTCCATTATTGATCTCTAGTCCAAATCGTCCATCTTGAGCCTTTCTTCGCTCAGAAATATCAAGATTTCCTAAAAGTTTAATTCTTGAAGAAAGGGCGTTATAAACTTCCAAATCAAACACAAAAGTTTCGATCAAAATACCATCAACTCTCGCTCTTACACTCATGTCTTTTGGGCTTGGTTCTATATGAATATCACTAGCTTTTCTTATGATAGCATCTTTAATGATCAAAATGATAAGCTTCATAACCGAACTTGACTCATCTTCAGCTTTTAAGCCTTCTGATTGCATCTCTTTTTTAACTTCAGCTGCTATGCTTTGGGTGTTGTTGATGATCTCAAGTCTTGAGAAGAAATGTACCACATCTTCTTCAAGTGCCAAATAAAGATGTATAGGTTTTGTTACAATTGATCGCTCAAGCGCTTCTAAGGCATCATAATTTAGTGGATCTGAAGTTGCGACATGAACACACTCTTCATCTTCATCAAAAGGTATGGCTTGTGCTTTTTTGAGGCTTGAGAGATTAAATTTTTTAAGATTTTCAAATTTGATATTTTTACCATATAAATCGACAAAATCCATATTTAGCTGTCTTGATAAAACAACAGCGATCTCTTTTTGTGAGACTAAACCCTCTTCTATGAAAACTTCACCTAATTTTTTTTCATAGTTGGATTCTTTTTGAACTTTTAAAGCTCCCATGAGTTGCTCTTGGGTGATTAAGCCCTCATCTATAAGTAAGTCTCCTAGTCGTATTTTTTGTCTTATCATAATCTACTCCATTGTCTTAAAAGTTGTTTTGCTTGTTTTGAATCTTTATTTTGTAAAAATAATTTCAATGCTTTTTTTGCGTCATTTTTGTTGCCTAGTTTATATTCGCTTTGTGCAAAAACTATCCATGCTCTTTCTTGCTCTTTATCTAACAAATTTGCTTTTCTTGCCCATGAAGAAGCTTTAGAATAATACTTTTTTGCATAAAAAATGTCAGCTATTTGTAAAGCAAGGTCATAGCTTGGATTGTTTTCATACTCTTTTATAAGTTTTGATTCGTGCTTTGGTTTTGCCTCTTTTAACTTAAAAAGTGGTCCCGATGGTTTTTCTTGTATATCTAAAAAATTTGGCTCTTGAGTCTGTATTTGTGATGGTTCGATGATGACTATCTCTTCTTCGGGGGTTGATTTTTCAAGTATTATCTCTTCTTCATTTTCGATTTGAGGCTTGAGGTTTGTTTGAATATTTTGTTTTGTTGGTGGATAAAATTTAAGTTTATTTTCTCTTATCGGTTTTATTGTTGGTTTTGTTGGTTTGATTTCTATCTCATTTTCCACTTTACTTTGTATGGGCTGATTTGTGATGTTTGTTTCTTCATGAGTTATGATTTGCTTTTCTTCATGAACCACAGCTAGTTTTTTTTCTGCTTTTGGTTTTAGACGTTGTTTTGTCGCGTTTGCCTCTATTTTAGTGGTTTTAGCACTTGATGAGTTGTAAAATTTTAATACGCCAAAAATCAAAACACTTAGCAAAATAAGCACAGATGAAATGCCAAATATAGCTTTTTTATTTAGATTTAATTGTTTGCTTACTTTTACTAATTCGTCAAAATCGTTTGTCCGTTTGCTTGTCTGCAAAAGTCCAGCTTTTATGGCAACCATAGTCATCATTAACGAGTTTGGTTGTAAAAATTTTGTCTTATTGTTTAGATGTGCATACTCTAAAAGCAAGAAAAGATTGTAGTAAAATTTTTTAAAATTTCTAAAATTTCCATGACAATATGTCCATGATTTTTTGATGAGCTTATCGCTTAGATCCATGATAAAACCCCAAATCTCAAGATCATATAGGGCTTTTTGCAAGTAGGGTTTGCATTCATGAAGTTGTAAATGCCCCATATAAAAAACTTGGTGAGGGCGTGAATAAAAATGTGTTGATTTTAAAAGTTGCTCCCCTTCAGCTGTGTGCATGGCTATTAAAAACCAAAAAGATTTTGAATCGCTTAATATTCTTATAAACTCTCTTAAAGGTGGATTTGTGAGCTGTGCTTCATCTATCATGATGATGTGAGGTATGTCTTTATATGCTTTGATAGCTTGTATTCTCATCATTTCGACATCATCTCCATCATTTTGTATATCCATAAAACCTAACATTCGTTTTAAAAGCTCAATTGGAGAAATATAGGGATTTTCTATCATGAGACATTTTCGTCTATCTTTATAATAATTTTTTAGGTGATTTAACATGAAGCTTTTACCACTTCCTGGCTCACCTAATAAAAATATCATTTGAGGAAAACTATGTTTTAAAGTAGTTTGGATTTGATTTAGAGTCTTAAGCACACTTTGTGTTTCAAAATATAAACCCTGATATGAATTTTCCTCAAATTTTTTGGCTGCATCAGTCCAATGCGACATTAATACAGCCTTGTTTTAACCGCATCATCTAAGCTAGGAAATTTTTCATTTTTGATAAGGGTTGGAGTTATGATGACAAATAACTCTTTTTTACTAATCGTATGACCCTTATGAGAGAATAATTTTCCAAGCAGTGGAATATCGCCTAAGAGTGGTACTTTGGTGTTTTTATTTTCTTTACTTCTCTCTACAAGTCCGCCTATTAGTACTTTTTGTCCATCTTTTACTTTTACTATAGAACTCATCTGTTTTACTTTTGTATCAGGTGGAATTACTCTTGCGGCTTGATTTTTATCAAATGCTTCTTGATGGAGCAATTTGCTTGTAATTGGATTTATCCTCATGATGATATCTCCATTTTCTGTAACTTCAGGGATAATGCTTAGAGTAAGTCCTACAAAAATAGAGCCTATTTCGTAAGTTTCACTTGAAGCACTCGTGCCTGCATTACTTGAACCGCCACTTAAGAAACGATAATTTAATTGCTCACCGACATTGATGATGGCTGGCTGATTATTTAAGGTCAATACTTTTGGATTTGAAACAATCTCAACATTGCCATAGCCATTTAAAAAATCAATCACTCCTTTTGGGTCAAAATTTGCTGCAAAACTCCAGTTGCTATTTGAATTTCTTTTGCTCTTATCAAAAAAGCTAAATTTTGGATCAAGCTTTAATTGAAATTTACTCCAATCTATCCCTGTATTTTTTTCATCTTTATAATTTAACTCTATCACAAAAGCACTAAGCATGACTTGTAAATGCATTCTTTTTTGTATGACATTTAAATAATCCTCAATTTCGTTAAGTTGTCTTTTTGTACCCGTTATACTAACGATAGCTGCATCTCGATTGATAAGGATTTTATTAATATTTGCATCATAATTTTCATCTGTTTTTAAAATATTTTCTATATGTTCTTTTAATTTTTCCCAAAAAGTGAATGTTGAAGTTAATGTTACTTGTGTTTTGTCGCTATTTGAACTTCCTTGAGCACTTTTATCTGATCTTCCTGCACCAACGGTGATAGATTTTGTTGATTTTGTGGTTAACTCACTTGCATTGATATAATTTACATTAAAATTTTTCATTTTATAATATGATAATTTTAACACGCCTTTATGTCTATTGTATTCATAAAAAAGATTTCGCTGTGAAAACAAAAACTTAAAAAGTTCATTTAAACTATAATCTTTTATACTCACAAAACCTAAGTCTTGATTTAATCTTTGTTTCGATCTCTCATCAGTAAAAATTACTGATATATCGCATTGTCTTGTCAAGTCTTGTACCAAATCCATAATCGTAAGACCTTGCAATTCATAAGAGTTCAAGCTAAATGTTTTATTTTTACAATTTGCCGCTTGAAGCAAACTGATACTTAAAAATATATAAATAATTATTTTTTTCACTTCTTGTCCTTTATTATTAGATGCGTTTTTTTATTTCCACCTACTTTTATTTTCAATGTTTTATCTTCACTACTTAATGTTACCATTTTTTGGCTTATATTTATTAGGGTATATTGACTAAAATGATCGCCTTTTTTATACCATTTTCCGTTGATAAAAGCTCTATTTTGTAAAATAGCTAAAACTACTATCTCTTCTGGTTTTGCGATCAAAGCCTCTTCCTCGCTAGCTGATAAGATTTGCTCATATCTACCAAACGGGTCATAGTTGTAAGGCTCATTAAAAGCAAAACATAAACTTGATATTAAAAATATTATACTCTTTTTCATTACAATCCTATCACATCAAAAATTGCTAAAAAACGAACTTTGTCGTCTTTTTTATAAATTTTTATATAGTAAGCTTGAATTAAAAATTTTTGCTCTTCAAGATATCTAAAAAGCCTAAGTATATCTAAAAATTCTCCAGTACCGCTTAATTGCATTTGTCTTTTAATACTTAATAGTCCCATAAAAGTATCTTTTGATGGTAAAAATTTTGTCTCTTCTAGTTTTACACCTAAGGTTTCTGATTGTTTTAAAAAGTCTTTCATGTAGTTTGAAAATCGCACATCGTCGATAAAAAATGCTTTTGCATTATTTAGTGAAGCAGTTTTTTTATCTATGGCATCTTGTTCTGCTTGAATACTAGTTTTAAATGTGTCGACTTTTGCTCTTAATCGCTTTAGTTTTTTAATCGTTACATTTTTTTGAAGATTTTCAAGCTTTTTTTGTTTTTGTTCTTTTTTTTGTTGTAACCTACTCACTTCTTCTTGTGTATCTATGACGACCATGAAGTAGCAAAATGCAATAAATCCAAGTGAGCATAAAAAATATATAACTACTCGTGCTATTTTGTTTTGTGTTTTTAAAAATTCGTCTATAGCTTCTAGTCTATTCATCTTTCTATCTCCACTATGCTATTGTAAGTGCCGTTTTCATCATAATAAATCTTATTTGTATAACTCTTTTTATACCCTTTCTTTGCCATATAATTGACAAATTCAGCTATATTTGTCTGTTTTTTTAAATCTGTATGGATATTTATTTTTAACTCTTTGGAGCGATTTTGCTCTAGGCTAATGATGGATAAGGAAAACTTATCTAGCCCTTCTAAAGCACTATCGATCATCTCTTGTCGTTTTATACTTACACTTTGAATGTATGGCAATACTTTATTTGCTTCAAACAAAGAGCTTTTTCTTGCTTTTAAAGATTTTAACTCTTCTTCTAGTTTTGCATTGATTTTTTTTACTTCTTCTGTTTTTATCTTTGCATTTTTTATGTCTTTGGTAAAGGTAGATATTTGATTATTTATATTGTTTATCTCATCTTGTTCACTTGTTAGTTGGTATTGTAAAAAAAGCATATAGAGTAAGAATAGTACAAATGAAATACCCATTGAGATAAAAAGATGTCCTACATGTTTTTTGTAAAATGGCAGTTTTCTCTTATAGGGTGTAATATTTGCACAATCTAGTTTATCTTTTAAAACTTTATGTAGATATTTTGCACCTATATTGTCATGACATAAACTAGGCTTTTCTTCTTTACTACCACAAACTGGTTCTATAGCATCTACTTCTACCTCATAAGCTGCAAAAATATTTTCAAGTCCTGGAATTTTCGCACCCTCAAAATCAAGAAAAATCCTATCGACTTTGTCTATGCCAAACAGACCTCTTTTGTGATTTACTGAGTTTATGATTTTTTCTATGCTTTTTGTTAAGCCCTCTTGAATCTTAGTTAAAAATAAATGTTCTTCTGGCGGATATGAATCTTCTACCACACCCCTTGTTTTTAATGCTGCTTTTAAGGTGTCTAAATCCCAACCGCATTGACTACTTAAGTTTGAAAAATTTTCTATGGTTCTAAAGGCCTTATATTTTCCATTTACATACAAAGTAGCGTAAGCTTCTTCATCTCCTAAGAAAATGTAAAGATCAGTACTTTCAGGAGCATCTTCTTCATATAAACTTTCATATATAAAAAAGGCAGGCACCATCACATCTATAGCTTTTATCTGCTCGGCTATATCGCCATATAATTTTTCACTTAAGCTATATGTGATACCAAAAAGTTCGACTAAATCATTGCTTCCATCAGGCAAAGAGTGTGAAACAATGGCTTTTGCGTATTCTTCATTTTCATCAGCTGCACCTTCAGCGTACATGGATATTTCCATAGTACCTTGTTTTCTCTCGTAATCTATACTTGTGGATATCTTTTGTGTGTGAAAATATAGAGCTGATGGAGGTACTAAAAGAGCAACTGGATGCTTCTTTGCCTTTGAGAGGTCTGTTTTGGTCAGTTTTACCCCATCATATAAAAAACATTTTTCATCTTTGATATATAGCATTTTTGAATAATCCATACTAAATAATACCTTTCATTTTATTAACCGCACGATATTATACCATAACCTGTTATAGGAAAAACTTTAATGAGACAAGATTTTTCTCTTAGAGTTAAATTTATATCTAAAATATCTAGCAAATAATTACTCGATGCAGTATTATTTTTATAAACTCTTCCAAACTCATCAAAGCAGATTTTATCGTCATCTAAAGAGATATTTGTAGCTATATCGACTTTAAATGTGTAAGGGTTTAGTTTAGTTTGTTCCTCGGCGTTTAATGTTGTTTTATCTAAACTAATGCAGTGTCCATTTTGTCTGTAAGCACCTATTGATCTGTATCTAGTTTCTTTGATTTTTAGCAAAAGGTATTGGGCATCTTTTTGTAAATAATCCACTTTTGAGTAAGAAAAACCAACTTTTGCTAAAATGCCTATGATTACGATGACAAATATGAGTTCGATAAGAGTAAAAGCACTTTTCATGGTCTTTGTATGCTCCTATCTATCATGTAAATACTATCATCGCCATTTCTTACAACTATTTTTAAAGCTATTATTCCATTGCTTTTTGAGGTGTGTACAAACGGATTTTCTCCACTCACACATCTATTCATGCCACTCATGGGACTACTAAAATAAGCATACCTTGCATCCACTGTGGCAGTAAAAACATCATTTGCTATGTTTTTTGTATAGGTAAATTTTCGTTGGCAATTTGCTCTTGTGGTAATATCAAAAAGTACTCTCTCTTTTAGGCTTTGAATAAAAAGTCTAGCTTGTTCTTTTAAATAAGTATCTTGATAGTGATTTACGCTTACTCTTGCGTATTTTACGCCTATTACGGCTATGCTGCCTATGAAAAGTATGAGCATGATGGCTTGTGCAAGTCCAAACGCTTTTTTCATAACACTACCTTTTGTTTACTGACTTTAACATGTTCGCTTGAGCCTTTTAATTTTTTCTTGGCCTCAAAACTAAGTCTAATGGTATATTCTATCTCTCGTGCCTCAAAAGAGTCTATATTTGTACTAAGAACGGTTGCAAAACCTTTTTTTGTACCTTTGCTTCCTTTATCGGCACAATAGCTTTCGCTTAACCAAGGTCTATAATCGGTAAATAGCAATAAAGCTTTATCTAGCTCTTTATTGCTTAATTTCAAATCTGTTATACAAGAGGCACTTTTATCGATATTTTGCCCTAATGTAACTGCTACGGCACTTTCTACTAGATAAAATTTTTCATATATAAATTCTGGCTGTGAGTATGTGCTTTGAAACTGAAATCCGCTATTTAGTATATTTATTTTGTAAATATCTGTTCTCATAGAGTTGTGCCAGCCAAAATTTGAGCTAACCCCATAATCAAAACTACCAGCAAAAACGATTGCTAACTTATTTGAGATATCGGTTTTATATTTTCTATTGATATGATTTTTTAAGTTGATATAATTTGCACTCATGAAAGGGGCTTTTAGTGTTCTAGATGCTGGATTGGAACCTTCTAAGTCTATAAATGGGTAATACTCTAGTTCTCGTGAATGCAATGAGTAGACATGACCTTCCCTGTTTTCGGCTATTATGGGTTGGGTCAGCCACTCTAAAACGGTTGCTTTAAAACTAAGCTCATTTATATTTGCCCAGTTGTTAGTCCCATCGTACCCGATAACCGAATTTGGAACTCTAGCGTATAAAAAAGTAGAGAGTTGATCAAGAGCACTTTGAGTATCTAAAGAGAGTTCGGTTGTATCTTGTGCTTTTTGTATCATATATGCCATATTTTTGAGTAAAGTAGCTGTGCCTATGGTCAAAATACTAGAGATGATAATGGTAAAAATAAGTTCTACTAAAGTAGCAGCTTTTCTCATAGCCATCTTCTTCTTTTTATTTTTGTTAAGCCTATATTGTAAGAGACATAATCCATAACCACGCAATATTCTCCATCGTCATTATGGATATTTGAGTCGTATTTTGTTGTGATTTGGACAAGTTTAAAATTTGTACTTTGAGTTGATACACTTGAGAGATTATCTGGATTTGCAATATAACTTACCGCCACACCCAAATCATATAAATTTTTTTTGTTTGCTCCGCATGTGATTTTTGCATTTGCTAATTGAGCATTAAAATCATCTATATCATTAAAGGTAGTGCCTTCTTGACCTATGGCAGTCGCACTAGGTATAGTTGCATCTAGGCTATTACAATTTCTTCCACTTACAAAACCAAATCTTCTAGTCCCATGACAAGTAAAATCACTACTTTCTTGTTGGACTCTTAAAATGGCATTTGATCTTGTATTTGCTTCATCCCATGGTTGATTTATAATTTTTCCCATTAAGGCTATGGAGTTATAGATGGCATCTTCTTTTTTAGACACCGCATTAGCACTTGAAACGGTTTGTATGAGTTTAGGAATCACACTAAAAGTAATGGCAACGATAACCATAGTAAAAATGAGTTCTATCAAGGTTAGGGCTTTTCTCATCTAAATAGTTTTACTCCTCTTCTGCTCAAACCGCCGTCGTTGTATTGTTGTAGGTCTAAATTTGTGCCATCAAAATCTTTTCCCGAATTTACAAAGTTGGCATTGTCTTCTTTTTTGTTTTCATAATCCAAACATGGGTGAGATGCACAAGTGCCAAGTTTGCTATATGATTTTGCTGGTTTTTGTGTTGAGTACCAAAGCCATGGACTAGATTCAAAATGAATACTACCTTTAAAATAATCTTTTGTTTTATGTTGGACTTGTAGTATTTGACTTCCATTGATAATATTATCAAGGGTAAAATTGGCAACATATCTTTGGTATCTAGGAAGCGAATAGCCATGTTCGGTAACTTTTGGATTAAATACTTCTCCTTGTATTGTTCTGTTATGATACCTTATCTTCCACCAGCCAATATCATTTTGCATAAAATTTTTTTGTCTTGTTTCGATGCCATCACTACTATCATCATAGACTTCATAGTTTATAAGTGCTTTGCCTAAGGCACTATTTTTGGTAAATAAAGGTTCAGGCGCGACTTTGCCATAGTAAAATGTAGCATTTTGTTCATTGGATGTAAATATATTTTCGTTTTTTTGATTTTCATTAAATTCAAAGCTTTCATCGAAACATTTTAAGCATTTATTGCTTATGTTCTTCTTGTCACATAAATATTTATTTTGATCAACTTTGCAATACCCAATACATTTGATATAGTCAAAATTGTTATTGTTCTTTGGGATTTTGCAGTATTTAGTTATCTTAAAATGTTCATTGTCTATGAAATATTTTGTATCTGGACAATTTTGATGTTGTGTGCATTGTGATTCTTTAAATTTTAAATTTTTAAGTTTAAAAATGAAAGGATTTTGCGGTGTTGCTTGATCTCTTGTAAAGTTGATGTTGAAGTTAAGATTTGCAATACCATTTTTAAATGCATCTTCGTTGAGTTCAATTTTTTCTGTATGCTCTTTGTTTTTTTTATTTTCTATAGGATCAAAATATTTATAAGATGGTGTCATTTTCAAAAAAGTATTTGTATGTTTTTCAGGGTCAGGGGTATTGAAACTAAGTTTTAGTGAACTTGTTTTAGCATAACACTCTTTTTTATAGTTGTTTAAGATGTTGTTTTGCTTATTGACTGCTCTTGCACTGACATTTATATTTGCGGACATTTTATCTAAGCTTTCTTCATTGGCAAAATATGTAAATTCGCCATTGTCAAAATTTGACACAGAAGCGTTTAATAAAAATGAATCTATGCCAAAATGTATGATTTTGCTACCTTCTCCTATGTTTATATCCTCTTTTGTCCAGTTTTTTATCGTAGCTCCTCCCCAACTGCCCGTTGTTATGGACTCTTTATCTTTACAATCCACCGCCCCAAAAAGCTGTTCGCAAGGTAGTCCTAAATCGCTTATGGTAAAATTCACATCTCCGATGTCATCATAAGAGACTTTAAGTCCGCAGTTTGTATTTCCTCGACATAGTGTTCCACCACTTCTAAAGCCCCAATTTCCCTTTAGGTTTGGCGTAAGATTTCCTTTTTGGCATCCTTGCTTTTCCTCTTTGTAGTTAAAGTTAAATGTACTTCCTTCTCTTTCATGATAGCCTTTAGAGGCACTATTGCATCGTCCTGTTAAATAGTCTAGTTTTGGGCAAGATAGGGCATAAGGATATAAAAATATATCTTCTCCTGATTTTGCACTATCGATCTGTACTCCATCATTTTTGTTTCCAGTTGCTTTAATTTCCAAGATAAAGCTATCTGGACGAATTGCAAAATTGTCGCTAGAGTATCTTTTTTTAGCATCTGCTCCTAAAGGACATTTTTCAAGTAATGCTGCTATATTTCTTTTCCATCGTAGCTCAATTCTAGCGTTTTTAACCGCTTTTATTGGTCTAATAACATCTTCCACAAGAGTAACTTTACCATTAACGATAATTGGTTCATACCAGCCTTCCTTATTGTAAAAATTTGGTATAGGCTTATTATCATTATCTGCATCAACTATGCGAAAACAGACCTTTTGCAATGGGATATAGCCTACCTTTTCTGGAGGTCCTATAACAAGATCAAATGGTCTATTTACTATTTTTGTAGATATTTCTCTGTTTTCATAACCTCTAAACCAATCCCAAGCATCCATGATGGTTCTAGCATCCTCTTTACAATCTAAATTTATCATTTGCTCATAAGGGGATATGATCGTATCTATATTTGGGTCAAATTTGCCATCTACTTTTTTATCTCCACAATCTATACTCGAAAATCTATATAAACAATCATCTCTTTCAGCAATTTTGACCTTAAAAGCTCCTGATTTTGTTAGTTTAAATTGATTGTTTTTATATCCATCTATAAAACTCCAATCTTTAGGAAATTCTACTTTACCGCTTTCATTTCCACATTGTTGCAAATTTACTTCATCTATGTCCATTGCAAAACTTACATTTAATCTTTCATTGTAATTTTCAGATTTTTTATCTGTAAAATCATTTGCATAAAAGCCCAAATTAAAAGATGTTCCTGCTTGCAATTTATCGTTCGCTTTATTTTCTATATAAAACTCTTTTGGTCTAATGGCAAAATTATCTGTAGCAGTTGATATATTGTCTTTAGATTTTGCTTGTATGTTTTCGCAAGTTTCATTTTTACCACTAAGCCATAATATTTTCGCATTTGCTACTCTCTGTGCTTTTGGTACTTTAAATGACATCTTAATATCTTTTAAATCATGAGCGATAAACTTTTTTTGCCAATTTGGTAGTATATTTTGGCTACTTCTATCGGTAAAATTTACACAAATAGTACCATTAAAATCCAAAGGAGCATCATTAAATTTATCTACTGGCTTGATGTTTAATTCAAAGTCTTTATTTACGATTTTTGTCGAAATACCTCTATCGTTTGCATCTCTAAAAATATCCCATGCATCAAACTTAAAGCATCTACTACAATACCTCTTAGAGCCGTTATAGTTAAGTCCCTTTTTTTCATTTTCATATATCTTTTGCACTTCGTTTAAATCAAGTACTCCGCCGTAAATCTTTAACTCATCTAAACTACCTTCAAATAGATGATTGTAAGAGTTTTTTCCTAGTTCAGTGTAAGGTATAATTTGATCAGGTGTTAGTGTTCGTTTTTTTGGATATCCAGTCTTGTCTAGTTTGCCGTCAATATATATATAATACTCCCCATCTATATCTCTTGTTATTGCTACATGATGCCAAATGCCATCGTTTATGGTTTTATTTGAAACAGAATTCCTATCGTCTCCTACGGTTATGCCTATTTTACCCCTTTTATTTATCCAGCCCCAAAATATATCGTTTTCATCGCCCCTGCTGTCTTTACCAAAAATTAACGGAGAATTCCAAGCGTCTCGCCCACCTTTTTGAGTTGTCTTTATCCAAAACACTAACGAGGATGCTTGATTTAAAGGTTTATATACATTTGGTATATCTATGCTTCCTTTTTTATCAAAGGTAAAAGCATTGCACACTTTTCTCTCTTTAGGGTTTGTAATGGTAAAATTTTGCAAACGACCATTGTATATGGCGGAGTTTGCATCGTTTATTTTTATGTCACCATTTTTGAGGCTACATTCGTCAAATTTATACTCTAGTTGTAATTTTGAGCATGGAGTACATTTAGCGTCTGTGCCGTCGTATCGTTTTCCCTCTTTTTCATTTTTATATATATCCGCTACACTATCTGGTTCTAGCACCCCTTTGTAAATTTTTAGCTCATCTAAAACGGCGTTTAGGTTGTGATAGCCATCGATACGACCAATTTCATTAAATGAGAGATTTAAATTTGTATCACTACCATCTAGTATCCCATATCTTTCTAATTTTCCATCGACAAAGACTTGAAATTTGTTATTTCTTGCATCTCTTGTGAGTGCCACATGATGCCAAGTATCATCATTTATGCTTGATTGTGATTTTGATTTTGTATCGTTGCCTACATGAATACCAACTTTTCCATTGTTATCTATACTGCCCCAAAATATTTTTTTTGAACCCTTTGAGCCTCCCATGATAGCAGGTGAAGTGCCAGGGTTCAAGCTTCCTTGTTGATCGGTTTTGATCCAATATGACATAGAGGCACTTTTGTTTAATATGGTATCTAAGCCTTGTGCTTGTATGAAACCTTTTTCATCCTTATCGAAAGTAAAAGCTTTACATATCTTAGTTGTTTTTGGAATTTTATTTTTAAAATTTTGCAAAACTCCATTATAGGCTTGATTTACACTATCTATGGTCGTATATCCATTTGCCAATCTACACTCGTTAAATCTGTGTTCAGAGACAAGTTCGGGGCAGATATTACACTCTCTTACACTTCCATTATAGTTTAACCCCAAGCTCTCATAAGTATATATATTTGTTATTTGAGTCTCATCAAGTTCGCCTTGATAAATTTTTAGCTCATCAATACTTCCATAAAAAGAACCATTGTTTGGAACATTGTTTCCTGCATTCCTGCCTAATATGTCATATGATGGTAGATCCTTACTATATATAGGAGTATCTCCATAAAATTTACCCTCTTTTTCTTTTTTCCCATCAATGAAAATTTTATACGAATAATTTTTTTCATTTTTCATGAGTACAACATGATGCCATTTATCGTCATTTATCGGAGTAGTAGAGTGGGCATCACTGCTATCTGAAATGGATATACCTATCTTTCCTTCATTGTTTATCCAGCCCCAAAATATATCTTTTGGACCTACTACTTCTTTACCAAATAAAGCAGGAGATTTCCACACTTGCGTATCACCTATTTGTGTGGTTTTGATCCAAAAAGCCATAGAAGCGGTTTTGTTTAAAACATCGCTAATATTTGGCAATCTTAAAGTCATGCTACTATGTTGTTTAAATACAAATGCATTACATAATTTTTGATCAGTATGTTTGTATTTTGTAAAATTATTAATAACCATATCGTATTTTGAGTTGATCTCGTCTTTTAGAATGCTTGTTTTGATATATTTGCACTTGTCAAATCGTTGTTCTAAAACCAGTCTTGCTCCAGTTGTATTGCAGCCTGTACTTAAGCATCGGGTAAGATGAGTTGTTTTATCATGAAGCTCTTCGTACACCTTACTTTCCCAATAATTTTGTGTAAATTTATTTGAAGGATTATTTTCAGATATAGGATTTAAGGGGGCTTTTCCATAAAGGCAGCTATTGCGTATGTTTAGTCTGGCTTGTTTTGTATAAGATATTCCTGTTAATTTGTAGTCTTGAATTTTTGCATTAGATATTATTAAATTTATGCTATCGCCTATTTGTATACCATGTTCTCCGCCCATAATACAACTTTGTTCAATACTTGCATTGTCAATATTGTTTTCAAACAATATAACTCTTGAAGCGATTGTTTTGTTTTGCTTTTCAAAGAGGCCACCTAAAATATCTACTTGCTGAGCACTTAATATGTGTATCGGTGCTGAAAGGTATCTTTTTAATGTATTACCATTTATACCCGTATCTAAAACATTGGTATTTTGTATCAAAATGTTATTTGCTTGTTTTATGTATATCGAATCATACAAGGAACTAAGAGTTGAGTTTAAAATCTCGACTCTGTTAGCTTGTTCGATTTTGATGCTATGTGCTGTGTTTGAGCCACTGCGAACACGAACATCTTCAAACCGATAATGCTCTCCGTTTGATGAATTTATGATAAGTGGATTAAAAAAAGATAAATGCTTAATTGTGAGATTTTTGACATTTTCAGAGAAACGAAATCTTGCCTTTTCAAAGCCATTTGAGATAGAAGAGTTTCCTTGTAGAGTTAAATTTTTAGTGATAAATACTTCAAAATCGTCTGGTATCTTTGCATTTATTTGTATGCTTCCGCCACTATTTACACTCTCTACACAACTTAAAAAACTATCTTTACTATCTGCTTGACAAGGGCTATTAGCAAACAAAACATTTACATAAATCAATAAAAATAAAACTATAAACTTATGCATACATTTTCCTTTGCGTAATATCAATTTTTCAATTCAAAAGCACCATTTGTAGCATCATAAACCCATTTTTTTGTCTTACAAGGCTTATTTGTTTTGCATTTTTTTGCACCATTGCTTCCGCTTGCAGGACCTTTGCAAGAAGAGCCATCTCTTCCACTATCGCTACAAGACCAATCATTAGCATTTTTAACAACATTTTCTAAAGTAGCACCTAAGCTTATAGGATAACCTTGAGCATTTAAAGTAGTAGCTGAATCAAGCTTTCTAACACCCCATGTAAAATCGCATCTACTCGTAAGCCACTTAGCATGAACTGTATCTATCGTAGTTTGAACTGCTGAAGCAGTAGCTACTTCAGCAGTAATTTTAGCATTATCAGTTAAGTTTGCGAACTTAGGCACAGCAAAAGCACTCAAAACTCCTATAATGACTATAACAAATATCAGTTCAACTAAGGTGAATGCTTTTTTTATCATTTAAAATTTCAGCGTCATCGTATAACTATCGCCACTAAAATTTGATGCACCAAACCTATCTTTACAATCGTTTATATCATTAGGTGCGATTTTAGAACAATCTATCTTCGCAGTAAAAGTTTGTGCAGCACCATTGGCTCCAGTTAATGTTAAAACGATAGCCTCAGCTCCACCTTTTCCTTTAAATTTATACTCATTATCTGCCACATCCCAGCCTTTTGCATTTTCAAGCTTTACGATAGTGCTTAAAGCATATTCACCAGTTCCAGGGGTGCCAGCTTTAAATTTATTTCCATTTAATTCTTCTTCATTTAAAACAGCTGCTTCAACACTCGCTGAAATGTCTCCAACTATCTTAACTAGTGAGTTTAACTCTGCATTCTTTTTAAGATTTGCAAATTTTGGAACTGCAAAAGCAGACAAAATACCTATAATAACAATTACGAAGATTAACTCCACAAGAGTAAAACCTTTTTTCATGACATTCTCCTTAAAATTTTTTTGTCAGTCTATCAAATCGGCAATGCTAAAATAAGTTTTAACCGATTTTGTAAATTATCAAATTATAACTAAATAAGATAAAAATCAAGTTAAATTAAACTCTAAGTAGATAAGTTAAGAAAATTTTAATATAGGTCAAAAATCATACTAAACTTTGTGTAAATGAGAGATTGTACATAAGTGAAGTATATTTTAGGTATAATACTTTTAATAATATTTGATATAAAAGGGAGCTAAATGATAATTTTAGGTCATGAACTTATAGAGTATAAACCTTACTACCATGTAAGGATGCAAGAAGATTTATCGTTTTTAAATAAACATGATAGTGTTTTGTGCGATTTTGATGTGGAGATGATTAAACTTTGTCAAGAAAAAAAGTTAAATTTTGGCGTTTATGTACAAGATGAAAAACAAGCTCTCATAGCAAATGGAGCTGGTGCTAGTGTAATATTAAGCGATGTAGGTGTAGCAAAACATATCCAACAAATAGCAGAGTATTATCTGTTTGATGCAAAAGTTGGCATTAGAAGTGATGACATTAATGAAGCTTTAAGCTTAAAGGTAGATATGATCTTTTTAGATGGCTCAATCAAGGAAATAATAAGATAAATGCAAGGATACATTATAAAAATAACTCCTTGCAAAGAAGAGGATTTGATAGTGCATATCCTCACAAAAGATAGCGTTTTGAGTGCTTATAGATTTTATGGAGCTAGGCATTCGACGATAAATCTTGGATATAAGATCGATTGTGAGTTGATTTATAGCGTAAAATCAAATCTTCCGCAATTAAGAAATATTTTACATTTGGCTAATTCATGGCAATATCATCATGAGAAAATGATGAGTTGGCAACGCTTTGTAATTTTATTTTACGATCATTTAAAGGGCGTACAAGAAGTCGATGAGTTTTATTTTTTGCTTTTAGACGAGGTTTGTGAACGACTAGATAAACAAAATGCAAAAAGATTGCAAGTGGAGGCTTATGTGAAACTTTTAAGTCATGAAGGACGACTTTGTGATGAAATGAGCTGTTTTTTATGCGAAGAAAAGATCGAAAACAACATTGCACTAGCAAGAGGTTTTTTGCCATGCCACGCTTCATGCATACACTCAAAACCTATGGATTTTGATAGTATAAACTACCTTTTTAGACACCAAAGCACACTCATGCTTGATGATGAACTTGTAAAAAGATTGTGGCAAGTCATGATGGAAGGCTTGTAAAAATTGTTATAATAATAATTTTTTAATAATAAAATATTAAATTTGTAATTTGATAAAAATCTTAATTTTTTTATGATATAATACTTTGAAAACAATTGTTAAGGAAAACTTAATGAAAGCAATATTATTTGACTTAGATGGCACTTTGATCGATTCTACTGAAAGCATACTTGATGGTTTTGCTCATGCTTTTAAAAGTCAAAATTTTCCTCAAGCAAAAAAAGAAGATATTTGCTCTTTAATAGGCTATCCACTTGAGACCATGTTCGAAAAACTAGGAGTTAGCGAAAATATTTCTAGTTTTATAAGTGAATATAAAAAACGATACTCTTTGATATCAACCCAAAAAACTAAAATGTTGCCCGATGCAATTAAGGCTATCAAACTAGCCTCAAGTCTAGCACCTTTGGGTATAGTTACGACAAAAACGGCAAAATATTCAAGTGATATTTTAGAACATTTTAAGGTAGCAAAGTATTTCAAAGTCATTATAGGGCGAGAGAATGTAAATGAGCCAAAACCAAGTAAAGAGCCGATTTTAAAAGCTTTAGATACTTTAAAGGTAAAGCCTGACATGAGATGCTTTATGATAGGAGATACTATTCTTGACATGATGGCAGCGAATAATGCTAACATAAATAAAATTGGGCTTTTATGTGGCTATGGAAAAGAGCAAGATTTGAAGAGATATACTGATAATATTGTAAAAAATTGTTTTGAGGCGGTAAAAATGTTATCTCAAAAAGAAATAATTTTGAAATAATATACCCCATAAAAACGCTATTTACTAAAAAATTTATATAAATTTAAGGTAAAAAAAGTAAAATTGTAACATAATAAAAAAAAATTTCCAAAAGGGGAAAAAATGACAAAAAAAATGAAAACAATGGATGGAAACGAAGCGGCTGCTTATGTTTCTTACGCTTTTACGGAAGTTGCAGGAATTTATCCTATTACTCCATCATCACCTATGGCTGATTATACTGATCATTGGGCTAGTGAGGGAAAGAAAAATCTTTTCGGTATGCCTGTTAAAGTTGTTGAAATGCAAAGTGAAGGTGGTGCTGCTGGAACCGTTCACGGCTCCCTTCAAGCTGGTGCATTAACGACTACTTATACAGCAAGTCAGGGACTTTTGCTTAAGGTTCCAAATATGTATAAAATCGCAGGACAGCTTTTGCCAGGTGTCATTCATGTAAGCGCTAGAACTCTTGCTACTCAAGCCTTGTCTATCTTTGGAGACCATCAAGATGTTTATGCGGCTCGTCAAACTGGTTTTGCATTTTTAGCTTCTGGTTCAGTGCAAGAAGTTATGGATTTAGGAGGTATTGCTCACTTAGCTGCTATAAAAGGAAGAGTTCCATTTTTGCACTTTTTTGACGGCTTTAGAACAAGTCATGAGATTCAAAAAGTTGAGCTTATGGATTATGAGCATTTTGATAGATTGCTTGATTATGAAGCGGTTGCTAAATTTAGAGAAGAGGCACTAAACCCTGAGAGTCCAAAAACTAGAGGAACAGCACAAAATGACGACATCTGTTTTCAAGCAAGAGAAGTACAAAATAAATTTTATGATGCAGTTCCTGACATCGTAAATGGCTATATGGAAGAGATTTCAAAGATAACAGGGCGAGATTATAAGCCTTTTACTATTTATGGAGATAAAGATGCAACTCGTGTTGTAATTGCTATGGGTTCAGTAACTGAATGTTTAAGAGAAACCGTTGATTATTTGGTAAGTAAAGGCGAAAAAGTTGCACTAATAACCTGTCATCTTTATCGTCCATTTAGCATCAAGTATCTATTTGATGTAATGCCAAAAAATGTTGAAAAAATAGCAGTGCTAGATAGAACAAAAGAGCCAGGTTCCATCGGTGAGCCATTATATCTTGATGTAAGAAGTGCATTTTATGGACGAGAGCATACTCCTGTCATAGTAGGTGGAAGATATGGTATTAGTTCAAAAGATGTCGATCCTGCTCAAATGATAGCAGTATTTGAAAATTTAAAACTAGACGAACCAAAAAATAGCTTTACTGTTGGCATAGAAGATGATGTTACTTTTACTTCACTTCCAGTTGGACAAAAAATCTCTTTAGGTGATGATAGTGCTATTGAGTGTCTGTTTTATGGACTTGGTGCAGATGGTACTGTGGGTGCAAATAAAAACTCTATTAAGATTATTGGTGATAAGACTGAAATGTACGCACAAGCGTATTTTGCTTATGATTCTAAAAAATCAGGAGGTTATACAAGAAGCCACTTGAGATTTTCAAAAGCTCCAATTCGCTCAACTTATCTTGTTTCAAATCCTCACTTTGTATCCTGTTCCGTGGCGGCTTATTTAGAACTTTATGATGTTGTTGATGGGCTTAGAGATGGTGGAACATTTTTGCTTAACTCCATTTGGGACGCCAAAGAGACAGCTAAGAGAATACCAAATAAGGTAAAAAGATTGTTAGCACAGAAAAAAGCAAAATTTTATATCATAAATGCGACAAAACTTGCACGAGAAATCGGTCTAGGAAATAGAACAAATACTATACTTCAATCTGCTTTTTTCAAGCTTGCAAATATAATAGATTTCAAACAAGCTCAAGAGTTCATGAAAGAGTTTGCTCACAAATCTTACATCAAAAAAGGTGAAAAAATCGTCGAGATGAACTATAAAGCTATCGATGAAGGAGCTCATGAGCTTGTAGAAGTGCCTGTGGATCCAGCTTGGGCAGATTTAGAAGATTGTGCTAAACATACAGAAGATAAATATATAGGAACTGAATTTGTTGAAAAAATAGCAAAACCTATGAATGCAGCAAGAGGAGATAGTTTGCCTGTTTCAGTTTTTGTCGGTCATGAAGATGGTACATTTGAACACGGAACAAGTGAATTTGAAAAAAGAGGTATTGGTGTAACCGTTCCAAAATGGGTAGAGGGAAATTGTATCCAGTGTAACCAGTGTGCTTTTGTTTGTCCTCATGCAGTAATTAGACCATTTTTGATCGATGATAAAGAGTTAGGGGATGCTCCTGTGGGAGTAAAAAATCATAATCTTGATGCAAAAGGAAAAGGCTTAAAAGAGTTTAAATTTAAGATTCAAACTTCTGTGCTTGATTGTACTGGTTGTGCTTTATGTGCTGAAGCCTGTCCAACAAAAGAGAAGTCTTTAGTCATGGTGCCACTAGGTGAAGAAGTGGACGCTGGTGAGCAAGATAATGCTGATTATTTATTTAACAAAGTAACTTATAAAGATGATATACTTAAAAAAGATAATGTAAAAGGTTCGCAATTTTCAAGACCATTGTTTGAGTTTCATGCAGCGTGTCCTGGGTGTGGCGAGACTCCGTACATCACCTTAGCGACTCAACTTTTTGGTGATAGAATGATGATAGCAAATGCGACTGGATGTTCGTCTATTTATGGTGGTTCAGCACCAACAACTCCATATAGAAAAAATGAAAAAGGCGAGGGTCCTGCATGGGCAAACTCACTTTTTGAAGATAATGCAGAGTTTGGTTTGGGCATGGAAGTAGCGGTTGAGACTATGAGACGCAGAATTGAAGAAATTATGATTCGCACAAAAGATAGTGTCCCAAATGCATTAGCAGCTTTATATAATGATTGGTTAGAGTTTAAAAAAGATGGAGTAAAAACTCAAGAGATTAGAGATAGATTAGTTCCGATTTTAGAGCAAAATCAAGATGTAGAAGGTGTGAAAGACATCTTAAGTCTTAAGAGATTTTTAGTTAAAAAATCTCAATGGATTATAGGCGGAGATGGATGGGCTTATGATATCGGCTATGGTGGTGTTGATCATGTATTGGCAAGTGGAGAGAATGTAAATATTTTAGTACTTGACACAGAAGTGTATTCAAATACAGGAGGGCAGAGTTCAAAATCAGCAAGAACAGGCTCAATCGCACAATTTACAGCTTCTGGAAAGCCTGTACAGAAAAAAGATTTAGGCTATATTGCCATGACTTATGGAAATATTTTTGTAGCACAAATCAACTCAAATGCATCACAAGCACAAACTATCAAAGCTATGCTTGAAGCTGAAGCTTATGATGGACCATCGCTTATCATCGCTTATTCTCCTTGTATAGCTCATGGAATCAAGGGCGGTCTTACAAATGCAGGTCATCAAGGTGAACTTGCAAGTAAAGTGGGATATTGGCCAGTTTATACATTTGATCCAAGATTGATCAAAAAGGGTAAAAATCCTATCAAAATTACAGGAAAAGAGCCTGATTGGGATAGATATGAAGAGTTTTTGATGAATGAAGTTCGTTATGTGTCATTAAAAAAATTCAATCCTGAACATGCCGCAGAACTTTTTGAGAAAAATAAACAAGATGCTAAGATAAGATGGAGACAATTAAAAAGAATGGCAAGTGCTGATTATTCAGACGAGATTGAGGAGCAAGCATAAAAATCTGTGGAATTGACGAAGCAGGAAGAGGTCCATTAGCTGGACCTCTTATAATCGTAGGTTGCGTTTTAAAAGAGGATGTAGCTGGACTTAATGATAGTAAAAAACTTAGTGCAAAAAAACGAGAAGAGCTATTTTTAAAACTCAAAAAGAGTGCAGAATTTTTGGTAGTTGAATTTTCTAGTAAGCAAATTGATACCTTAGGATTGAGTGAGTGTTTAAGACAGGGTATCTTAAAGATAAAAGAGAAATTTATCAATCATGAAATCATCATGGACGGCAATACAAATTTTGGCGTGAGTGGTGTAAAACATTTAATAAAAGCTGATAGCCTAATACCCCAAGTAAGTGCAGCTAGTATAATAGCAAAAGTAACAAGAGATCAAATCATGTGTCAAATGCATGAAAAATATTCACAATACAACTTCAAATCCCATAAAGGCTATGGTACAAAATCTCACATCAAACTTATACAAAAACACGGACTTAGCAATATACACAGAAAAACATTTAAAATAAAAGCCTTAGAGACAACTTTATTTGGGTAGCAGGTAAAAGCGAAGGGTCTGGTAAACTTTAGAACCCTTAAATAGAGACCGTTAAATATTCTGTGTCAAGTAACATTTCGTAACTCTTTTGTTACACCTCTAAATACCCATCTAACTTTCCCTCGAAAAATATAGCTAACCCAGAGAGGG